>ERZ808267.227-NODE-227-length-20506-cov-3.470442_pt1 | contig 20506 bp, 21 predicted proteins | sample MGYA00521241_ERZ808267 | MGnify/ENA primary metagenome ERZ808267 (study PRJEB31516, sample SAMN03275592) | gut metagenome | biome: mammalia-associated habitat; material: feces | host: Papio cynocephalus | place: Kenya | collected 2012-07-19 ... | reverse complement strand
TTTCAAAGAGGTCTTTTTTTGGGAGCGTGCCGCTCCACCCGCCACACTTGGAACAACATTTATTCATACCTCATATATTGGTGAAAAGTTTACGCACGTAGCCACCTGTGGTAATATTGGTTCATACCTCAGACTTTGGTGTATTGTTTCAATCGAAGACCGCTTCCACCTTTGTAACAACATTCATTCATACCTCATATATTAGTGAAAAGTGAGAAGTGAAACGTGAAAAAACCGTATCGTTATGAATAAGTGAATGGTGAGTGGGAAATGATGAATAGACCTTATCGGCAAAACTATTTTGGTTCAAATCATCAATACACGTCATTGCGAGCGTTAGCGTGGCAATCCAGTAAAATAGACATTCTCAATAAAAAAACGACCTTCAAATAATGAAAGTCGCTTTTTGGTTTTCAATTATGACAAAAATTTATGAAAAATATCTTTTCAACAATCCATCAAAACCTTTTCCGTGACGAGCTTCGTCTTTAGCCATTTCGTGAACAGTATCATGAATTGCATCATAACCCAATTCTTTTGCACGTCTTGCAATGGCAAGTTTTCCTTCGCAAGCACCTTGTTCTGCTTCTGCTCTCATTTCAAGGTTTTTCTTTGTTGAATCTGTAACAACTTCGCCCAACAATTCAGCAAATTTGGCAGCATGTTCAGCTTCTTCAAAAGCGTATCTCTTATAAGCTTCAGCAACTTCAGGATATCCTTCTCTTTCAGCGACTCTAGCCATTGCAAGGTACATACCAACTTCAGTACATTCACCTGCAAAATGCGCTCTCAAGCCTTCCATAACTTCTTTATCTTCAACTTTTCCATCGCCTACTTTGTGTTCGCAAGCATATACTTTACCTTCTGCTGTATTAATTTCTTTGAATGTTGTTGCTCCGCACAAAGGACATCTTTCAGGAGCTTTATCACTTTCAGTTGACCATCCGCATACTGTACATACAAATTTAGCCATTTTCTACCACCTTTCTTATATAAAAATTAGCCTCTTTTTTCTACATGCTTTATAATACAATACAAAATATTTTTTGTAAAGTAGGAATTATTCCTATTTTTATTAAAATTAATATTTCTTTATATAAAAATCAACATTAATAGACCCTGAATCAAGTTCAGGGTGACATAAGTGTGTAACTGTTACGTAGTAAATTAGGTGTTATCCATTCCTTCTATTACTTCTTTACTTAAGCCAATATCTTCACTTAAATCCTTAAAATCAGGATTTTGCTTTTTTATTAAGTCAATTTTCCAACTACGTTTCCAATTTTTTAATTGTTTTTCTCTATTAATTGCATCCTCAATTAATTCTGTTATCTCAAAATACACAAGTTTATTAAGATTATATTTATTAGAAAAACCTTCATTTTGTTTTGTTTTATGTTCATACACTCGTCGCAACAAATTATTCGTTACACCAATATAAAAAGTTGTATTCAAATAATTTGTCATAATATAAATTGCATTTTGATTTTTCATATTAAAATGTTACCTAAATAACCTAAACGAAACTGTCACCCTGAACTTGATTCAGGGTCTATCAATGCTGATTTTACAATCCTAATGCCTATTCAACTGAATATTATTTTCATAAAGCATTTGATCTCGTTTTAATTTATACAAATCATTTTTCTCATTTTCTGATTTTCTCAATTCAGCATAACATGCCGCTTTTGCGCTATCATCCAACGCATTACAACTTTTCAAATACTTTTCAAAACTCACTCTGCGTTCAGCCCAATAGTTAGTTTTTGTCCTCTCTGACTTAACATAACTGAACATATTAAACACATCATCTCTATTTTTATAAACCGCATTTTCATAACCAGTTTCACAAAAATCTGTCCATTTTGGCGGCAAATCAGCCTGCGGATTAATTAATTTCAATTCTTCCGAAAACGCAGGAATTGCACAAATTCCCAATAAAAATATAAACAATACCTTTTTCATAACACCCCTTAAATACTTATTAATAGTGCGATAAACACTACTAACTTTTACTTCAACATACAAAGAATATTATTTTTTCAAAGAAAAGTCAAGAACATTAAGTATTTTTGTGATAAATTAGAGACATAGAGGTATAGAGGCGAAAAAGCAAAGAGGCGCAGTCTTTTACAAAAAGTAAACTTAGAAACTAAGCCAAGATGTCTTATCTTTGCAAGCTAAAGGAACAAATATGAAACACGTATATATAGAAACAATGGGTTGCCAAATGAACAAATCAGATACAGAAAGAATGCTCGGAATGCTTTCTCATTTTGATTACGAAGAAACAAAAGACCCTGAAAAAGCTGATTTGTTAATGGTTAATACATGTTCAATCAGACAATTGAGCGAAGACAAAGCATTTAGCCAACTCGGAGTTTGGGGCAAATGGAAACAAGACAGAAACCCTGATCTAAAAATCGGAATGTGCGGATGTGTTGCGCAACAAAAAGCAAGACAAGTTTTTTCACGTGCGCCTTATGTTGACTTTGTTCTTGGAACACACAAAATTTATTCCTTACCCGATGTTATAAAAAGAATTAATAATGGTGAAAGAGTTTGCGAATGCGAAGAAACAAACCTTCCATCTCAAAATCCTGAAAACTATGAAATTAACCGTGTTAAATCAACTAATGCATGGATAAATATTACAGAAGGCTGCAATAACTTCTGCACATACTGCATTGTTCCATATACTAGAGGCAGAGAACGTTCAAGACTTCCTGAAACAATTATAAAAGAAGTTAAAGACGCACTAAACGCAGGTTTTAAAGAAATTACATTGCTAGGTCAAAACGTAGATAGCTACGGCAAAGATTTTAAAGACAAAAACTACAGACTAGCTGATTTGTTGAGAGAACTTAACTCTATTGAAGGCAAATTCAGAATACGTTTTGTAACATCATATCCTACAGATATTACGGATGAATTGATTGAAACCGCAAAAGAATTGGACAAAGTTTGCGAATACTTCCATATTCCAATGCAATCAGGCAATTCAGAAGTCTTAAAAGCAATGAACAGACGTTATGATAGAGAAACCTACGCAAAAATCGTAAAAAAAGTTCGTGATATGATACCGGATGTAACTATCACAAGCGACTTTATTGCAGGTTTTCCTGGAGAAACAGAAGAACAGTTTGAAGATACACTTACTGCAATTGACGAATTTGAATTAGATTATTGCAATGTTGCAGCGTATTCTCCGAGAGAAAAAACTGTTGCTGCAAGATGGGTTGATAAATTTATTCCGGAAGATATCAAAAATGAAAGATTTCAGCGACTTAATGATAAAGTTAAAGAAAATTGCTTGAAATCAAATTTGAAATATCTTGGCAGAGAAATGGAAGTTCTTGTAGAGAATTTTTATGAACACAAAGGACAAATGATAAATACCGGAAAAACAAGGAATTTCAAAACAGTACATATTCCTTGCGACACAGATTTGACAGGACAATTTGTAAACGTAAAAATTTCCGGCGCAAAAACTTGGTACATAAAAGCTGTGCTATGCACATAACCCTCTGTGGCAACATTGGTTCATACTTCATACATTGGTGTAATGTTTTGCTACACACGTAGCCCTCTGCGACAACATTGGCTCATACTTCATACATTGGTGTAATGTTTTGCTACATACGTAGCCTTATGTGGCAACACTTGAGTTAGATGTCTAGATGCAAAGATGTATAGAGGCAAGGTCTGTATATTTATAATTTTGTTGCAAATTCATTTATTGCATCAAATGTAAAAAATTCTGCTATTGTTATACCTAATCCATTACAAATTTTCAAAATTGTATATGCACGTGGTTCTTTCATATTGCGTTCTATTTCGCTTAACCCACCTTTTGAAATTCCACTTTGATATGCAAGTTGCTCAAGTGTCATATTTCGTTCTTTTCTAAGAGTGGCAATCCTTTCACATACAATTTTGTTAAAATCTTGATTAATCATATTTTACATATCTTCATACATGTGAACCTTATGTATTGATATTAACTGAATAATTGTTTATAATAGTTCATACATGTGAACATGGAGGATTATTATGGAATTTAGAGATTTTACAGGAAATATTGGAGATATGAACCCAAATAACTTCGGCGATAAGGGCTATTCACACTATCCACTTATCGTTAAAGATATTTTCTTTTATATCAACAGTACATGTCATTGCGCACTTGTTGCGCAATCTCTTATCAGCATTGATAGACCCTGAATCAAGTTCAGGGTGACAATCGTTTGTCATTGCGAGTGGAGTGTAACGGAAAACTCTACACCAATGTTTGAAGTAGGAACCAATATTGTCACAGAGGACTACATGCTTAGCACCAATCTCATTATTATAAATATTAATGGGATTACTACGTCACTTCGTTCCTCGTAATGACAGATAACGACTTTGCCTCCAAACCTCTTTGCATCTAAGCATCTAACAATACATTTTGAAAATATTCAATTGTTTTTAGCAAACCATCTTTTACATGGACTGTCGGAGCGTAACCCAATTTTTCTTTCGCTAGTGACAAATCAGGTTTTCTTTGACACGGATCGTCTGACGGCAATGGTTTAAATATAATTTTTGAACTTGAATTAGTCAACTCAATTATTATTTTTGCCAAATCCAAAATCGTATATTCCCCGTCATTTCCAACATTTACAGGCCCTATGAAATTTTCAGTATTCATCAAAGCAATCATTCCACGAACCAAATCATCTACATAACAAAAAGATCTTGTCTGAGAGCCATCTCCATAAATCGTTATATCTTCGTTTTTCAACGCCTGAACAATAAAGTTTGAAACAACTCGACCATCGTTTTGCGCCATACGAGGGCCATAAGTATTAAAAATCCTGATAATTCTGATATCCACATTATGTTGCCTGTTATAATCCATCATCAAGGTTTCGGCTACACGTTTTCCTTCATCATAACAACTTCTTATTCCAATCGGGTTGACATTTCCCCAATAACTTTCTTTTTGCGGATGAACAATCGGATCACCGTAAACCTCACTTGTAGAGGCTTGCAAAATTCGAGCTTTTGCCGAATCCGCCAAATCCAACATATTTGTAACACCCAAAACATTTGTTTTTATGGTTTTTATCGCATTATATTGATAATGTATCGGACTTGCAGGGCAGGCAAGGTTATAAATCTGGTCAACCTCAAGAATTATCGGCTCAATAATATCATGCCTGATAAGTTCAAATTCTCGGTTGTCAAAAAGATGTTCGACATTTTTTCTTGAACCTGTGAAAAAATTGTCAAGACAAATAATATGGTTGCCTTGCTCCAACAATTTTTCGCATAAATGAGAACCTATAAAACCGGCACCTCCGGTTACCAAAATATTTTTCATAAAAACCTCGCTTGAAATAATCTTAACACAAAAAGAAAAACAGAGTGTGAATTTCCTCTTTTTAGCAAAAGAAAAAGACCCGCCATACGGCGGATCTTTAAGAGTATTGTATGAAAAATTCTGATTATTTTTCGTCTAATGCTGCAACACCTGGAAGTACTTTACCTTCGATAAATTCAAGAGAAGCACCGCCACCTGTTGAAACGTGAGTGAAATCTTCTGCTTTAAAGTATTTTTTAGCAGCAGAAACTGAATCACCACCACCGATTACAGAAACTGCACCGGCTTTTGTTGCATCAACGATTGCTTGCAATACTGCTTTTGTACCTTCAGCGAATTTAGGATTTTCAAATGCACCAACAGGTCCGTTCATCAAAATAGTTTTTGAATTTTTGATAACTTCAGCAAAAGCTTTTTGGCTATCAGGGCCAGCATCTACACCTTCAAATCCATCAGGAATTTCGTTGATAGATACAACTTTGTTTGTTCCGTTGCCAGAGAAATCATCAGCAGCAAGAACATCAGTAGCCATAACAATTTTTACGCCTTTATCAGCAGCTTTCTTTTCGATAGCTTTTGCAACATCCATTTGATCATCTTCACAAATAGAGTTACCGATTTTACCACCATTAGCTTTTACGAATGTATAAGCCATACCACCACCGATGATTAGGTTGTCAACTTTGTCGATTAAGTTTTCTAAAACACCGATTTTAGAAGAAACTTTAGCACCGCCAACAACTGCAGTAAATGGGCGAGTTGGGTTATCAAGAGCTTGTGACAAGCTTCTGATTTCTTTTTCCATCAACAAACCAGCAACAGCAGGTTTCAAGATATGAGCAACTTTAGCAGTTGAAGTGTGTTTTCTGTGAGCTGCACCAAAAGCGTCGTTTACATAGAAATCTCCCAATTTAGCTAATTCTTCAGCAAAAGTCATATCATCATCTTTTGCTTCTTCAGCTTTGTAGAAACGAATGTTTTCCAACAAAGCAACTTGACCGTCTTTCAATGCTTCTAATTCTTTATCAGCACCTTCGCCAACAGGTGATTTTACGAACAATACGTCTTCACCCAAAACTTTTGACATATATTTAGCAACAGGTTCAAGAGAAAATTCTGTTTTCCATTCTCCTTTTGGTCTGCCTAAGTGAGCCATAAGAATAATTTTAGCTCCTTTTTCTTTCAAAGCTTTAATTGTAGGAACAATAGCTTGGATTCTTGTGTCATCTGTTACGTTGTGGTTTTCGTCAAGAGGTACGTTTACGTCAACTCTAACAAGAGCGCGTTTACCTTTTACGTCACCTAAATCATTAATTGATTTTTTCATATTTTCTCTCCTTTGTGGATTAAACGAATTTTTAATCCTTTTATGTATTCGCAAGACTATCATACAAAAAACATGAAATTAATCCAACTAACCAATTAAAAAATTAAAAAATTCTTTATAAATTATATACAAATCAAAGATTTTTGAAAGGGGATTTTTTATGAAAAAACAAATTATTATACTATCTTCAGCAGTCGTAATCTCGCTTGTAATGGGGTATTCAATAAACAATATCGCAGTTTCGAAAGCTCAACCGGAATACAAAATTGCGACAGTTGATATTCAAAGAATTGTTGCAAATTCTACAGAAATAAAAAGTTTGAAAGCTGAACAAGAAAAACAAATGCAAAACATGCAATCAACAATTGATAAAGCTCGAACAGAAATTTCTAAAGAACAAGAGCCTGCAAAAATTGCACAATTAGAAGAAAGATACAGAAACGAAATAAATAACCAAAAACTTGCACTGGATGCGTCTTACAACACAAAAGTCAAAGCAATTGACAGTAAGATTAAAACTGCAGTAGTCGAAAAAGCTCGTTCAATGAATTACAATATAGTTTTGCCGAAAAACACTGTTTTGTTCGGCGGAGATGATATTACGGATGAAGTTTCGCAAATAATTCAATAAACTATCTTATCTTTGAAAAATATTAATCATAAAAGGGCTAGAACCTTTTTCGTGAATATCACGCCAATCCTGACGTGTAATTTGTTGCTGTTGAATATCACGTTTGTACTGGTCATTAAAGAATAATTGTCGTCTTTTCAAACCGGCATAACATTTTGCTTGACTGCCTTCATCCATCAAATTACATTTAAACAATGCTGCTTGAAATTCTTTTCGTCTATTTGCCCAATAATTGTAGATTTCCTGAGTAGATTTTGTGCCTTCCGGCCAAAACCACTTAATCTCTTTATACTCAGCATTTTCTAATCCATCCGGACAAAAATCAGCCCACATAGGAGGAATTAATTCTGTTGCAATCGCCGGAAAAGTAATCTCCAACATAATTGTAAGTATTAAAGATATTTTAGTAAATCCTTTTTTAAACTTCATAAGTTCTCAATTCCTAACCATAATATAACCGAATAAAACAAATTAATCAATTCTTTGTAAAGTTGCTATAATAAAACACCTAAAATATGCTATAATTAAATTGATGAATGATGCATTAAAACAAACTCTTAAACTTTTGCCATCACTCCCTGGTTGTTACATTTATTATAACAAAGAAGGGGAGGTTATTTATGTTGGGAAAGCTAAGATTTTAAAACGCCGTGTAATGAGTTATTTCAACAGAAAACACGACCGAATTAAAGTCGATATTTTGGTTTCGCAAATCGAACGTATGGAATACATTATTACAAATACCGAAGTCGAAGCCCTAATTCTCGAAAGTCATTTAATCAAAAAATATAAACCCAAATACAACGTTTTATTAAAAGATGACAAAAAATATCCTTATTTTTTAATCACAGATGAAGCTTTTCCAAGAATTACAATTGTGCGCAAAAAAAATCTTAACCCCGACAAAGGCAGATATTACGGACCATACACAGACATAAGAGCAATGCACGCAACATTAGATTTCCTAAAAAAAATCTTTCCGCTTAAACAATGCAAAACCCCGAAATTTAAAGACCGTCCTTGTCTTTACTATCATATCGGCAGATGTATGGCTCCATGCCAAAATAAAGTTTCTTCAGAAGAATATACAAACCTTGTAAAACAGGCTGAATTGTTTCTTTCCGGTAAACAGTCCGAATTGATGAAACAACTAAAAGAACAAATGGAAAAATATTCCGAAAGCCTCCAATTTGAGAAAGCCGCAAAACTTCGTGATAGCTACAACGATCTCGCCAAAACGCTTGAAAAGCAAAAAGTGGTTTACGAAAACACAAAATTAAACGAAGACGTAATTTCTCTAATGGCTGATGACGGAATTTTTGCAATCATAATCCTTATGATTAGAGAAGGCAGACTTATCGACAAAAAAGATTTTGTATATGATGTTGAAGAAGACGATAGAACAGAGTTTTTTGCGACATTCTTCAAAGAATACTACAGCACTCTAAAACTCGGCTACCCTGACAGAATTGTTTCTAATGAACTTGAAGCTGTCGGAGAAAAAGCTTTGTATGAAGAATGGTTAGAAATATTAGCACAAAAGAAAGTCAAAATTAGTTACGGGAAATCTGCACAAGGCAAGGAATTGCAAATGCTTGCGGATAAAAATGCAAAAGTTCTTTTGGGAAACGCAAAAATCAAAAAAATGGCATCCATTTATGAAGATTTTAACGAAATTGGTTCATATTTGGCAGAAAAACTCCAACTCCAAAATTTTCCGCACAGAATGGAATGTTACGACATTTCACATATTCAGGGAACAAATACCGTTGCATCAATGGTCGTATTTGAAAACGGAGTAAAAAAAGGTTCAGAATACAGAAGGTTCAAAGTCAAATCAACAGAAGGCAAACCGGATGACTTTTTGTCAATGAAAGAAGTTTTGACAAGACGACTTTCCCGTTTGGGCGAACCAAAATGGGAAAAACCTGATTTGATTATAATTGACGGTGGCAAGGGGCAATTGTCAAGTGTAATGCAGATTATAGAAGATATGGGAATAAAAGATATTGATGTCGTAAGTTTGGCGAAAAAACACGAAGAAGTATTTCTGCCAAAACAGTCAAAACCCGTGATTTTACCAAGAAATTCAAGTGCATTATTTTTGTTCCAAAGAATAAGAGATGAAGCTCATAGATTTGCGATAACATATCATAGAAAACTGCGCTCAAAATCAATGGTGAAGGAATGAACATAGAGGCAAAGAGGCATAGATGCGCAGAGGCAAAGTCGGTTACGGAAAAATAGTTTTTGTTCGTCATTGCGAGCGAATGCGAAGCAATCCAGTAAAACTGTCATTACGAGGAGCTAAGCGATGCAGGTGCTACGCATGTAATACACTATACCAATATATGAAGTACTTTAGACTAATGTTGTCACAGGGGTGGAAGCGGTCTTCGATTGAAACAATACACCAAAGTATGAAGTATGGATGAATGTTGCCGCAGTGGGCTACGTGCGTAGCACAAAAAAATAGCCGGATAGATTATCCGACTTTATATTTTTTGGTGAAAAAATATAAAAATTATGCGTTAATGTCTGTTTTAAAGACATTATGCGCAAATCCTGCAAAGAAACCAATTCCTGCTCCGGCAAACACGAATGGAGCAGCCGGTCTGATATCTTTTAGCATAAAGCGGTAAGCTTTAGCGAATTGTTTTGTCAAATTTGTTGAAACAGAGTTAACTTCTCTGATAATTCCTCTCAATTCTTTGCCTGCAACACTATCTTCGCCACCCAATTTGGTTACTTGTTTACCAATTTCTGAAAAAGCAAACGCTCTTTTGTCTTTTGAATTTGCCATTTTGATAAAAGTATCTTGGGCTGGTGTTTTTTTAGCACCTAAAGTTTCGAAATCTGCAATTTTTGCTTTGTTCGTAATTTTACGACAATAGTTCAACATTGAGTTTTTTGAAATAGAGTTTTCCTGTTTAGTTACAGGTAGAATGTACTTTGAAGCATATCCGGCAACACTACCGGCTGCTGTTGTTTGAATAATAGTGTACAAATTGTCCGATTTTCCTACTGCATTTACTGTCATAGCTAATAAACCTTTACTTAACTTACACAATAATATCCATTGCATTATTGTTGAGTTTTTGAGAACTCAACTGTTAGGATATTCAGCAGATTTACACTTAAATATTCTGAACTTTTTCCTCGTGAAAACGACATCGCTCAAAACTGAGTAATTAAATCCACTGGGATTATACACCATAATTATTTTTTTGTCAAGGCTTTGATAAAGTTTAGTAACAACATAACAATAACAACTGTAAAAATACAGATAAAGTAGTGTTTAATAGTTGTAGAACCCATAAATAGTGAGGCAATTGCACCTGCAATAATTGCAACTGATGTTAATATCATTACGGTTTTCTTTTGTGAAAAACCTGCGTGCAAAAGTTTGTGGTGAATATGTTCGGCATCAGCTACAAACGGTGATTTACCTTTTGCAATTCTTCTCAAAGATGAGAAAGTAATATCCATAATTGGCACTGCTAAAACGATAAACGGCAAAAGGATTGCTAATGTTGCGGCTTTCATAACACCTGTAATAGAAATTGTCGCAAGCAAAAATCCTGAGAATAATGCTCCGCTATCACCCATAAATATTTTTGCAGGGTTGAAATTGTATGTCAAAAACGCAAGCATTGAACCTGCTAAAATAAATCCGATTAACGCACTGATTGGGTTTGGTGGGGTCATTGCAACAGCAATAATCGCTAAAGTTACGGCGTTTACTGTTACAACAGAACCTGCCAGACCGTCAACACCATCAATAAAGTTCAAAGCGTTTGAAATTCCGACAATCCATAGCATTGTGATTGGGTATGAAAAAATTCCGATATCGCCAATGAATGGAACATTGTTAATCTGTACACCCAAAAGGTAAACTAAGGTAGCGATTGATACTTGTAGAAATAGTTTGAATTTTGCATCTAGGTTGTAGATGTCATCAACAAGCCCTAACAAGAACATCAACGAACCACCAAGCAAAATACCTGATAGTAAGTTTCCTGACGGATAGTAGCTCATAAACACAAGACATAAAAAGGTTAGCATTGTACTAGTCCAAATCGCAACGCCACCAATTCTCGAGATTGGTTTTGTATGAATTTTTCTAGCGTTCGGCATATCAACCAAACCTTCTTTTTTAGAAAAACTAATAACAAGCGGAACAAGACATACTCCGATTAAGTACGCTATTACTGTTCCAATTATATGTGCATGTGTTAATTTTATTAGCATGATTGTTCCTTTTTTGAATGAAGTGAACGAAACGTCTTTTTACGTTTCGCATTTCACTTTTCGCTATTCGTATATTGGATATTTTTTACAAAGTTTCAAAGAACGTTCTCTTAGACTTTGTAATTCTTGTTCATTATCTGACGAACATATCGCAGATGCAATAATACTTGCAACTTCTCTCATATCGTCTTCTTTAAAGCCTCTCGTTGTAACTGCCGGAACACCTAATCTAATTCCGCTTGTTACAAAAGGACTTTGAGGGTCGTTTGGAACCGTGTTTTTGTTAGCAGTAATTCCAACTCGTTCCAAAACATTCGCCATATCTTTACCTGTTTTACCAGTTTTGCGTAAATCCAATGTCATAAGATGGTTTTCTGTCATTCCGCCGACAATATCCATTCCTTCATCCATTAGACCTTGAGCTAAAGCTTTTGCGTTTTTCAAGATTTGCTCAGCATAAGTTTTAAATTCCGGTTTAGATGCTTCTAACAAAGCAACTGCTTTTCCGGCAATAATATGTTCAAGCGGTCCGCCTTGCATTCCAGGAAAAATCGCTTTATCTATAATTTGTGCAAATTCTTCATCACACATTGTAATTCCGCCACGAGGTCCTCTCAAAGATTTGTGAGTTGTAGTGGTTACAAAATGTGCATAACCTGCCGGTGATGGGTGTAAATCTGCTGCAACAAGTCCTGCAATGTGAGCAATATCAGCAAGAAGATATGCACCGACTTCGTCAGCAATTTCTCTAAACTTTTTAAAATCAATAATTTTTGAATAATTACTTGCACCGCAAATAATCAATTTTGGCTTATGTTCATGCGCCATTTGACAAACATTTTCGTAATCAATATTACCATTTTCGTCAACGCCGTAGCTTTTTACATCAAAGTACATGCCTGAAAAGTTTACCGGAGAACCGTGAGAAAGGTGTCCACCGTTTGACAAATCCATGCCTAAAACTTTATCACCAGGTTTAAGTACTGCCATAAATACTGCCATATTGGCTTGTGCGCCGCTGTGAGGTTGAACATTGGCATGATCCATGTGGAAAAGTTCGCATGCTCTTTTTTGTGCAGCTTCTTCAATAACATCTACACAATCACATCCGTTATAAAAACGTTTGTGCGGTTTACCTTCTGCGTATTTGTTTGTCAAAACGCTTCCGCATGCTTCCATAACCGCTTGTGATGTAATATTTTCACTTGCAATTAATTCAATAGTATTTTGTTGTCTTTCAAATTCTTTTTCAATCTGTTCAGCAACAAGTGTATCAACTTTTTTTATATGTCCCAAATTCATGCCAGTCCTCCATAACCCTCTTTACTACCTTGCCACTAATTATAGAATAAAAAGAACGCAAAGACAATTTGTTAAGAAGATTAATTTTCTCTATTCAAAACCTCTCTTACGTACGCAAAATACTCATTATTTTTGTATTTTTCAATAGTCTGGAAAAGTTCTTCTTTTGTAACAAATCCCATCCTGTAAGCAACTTCCTCAAGACAAGCGATTTTTATGCCTTGATTGTCCTCAACAGTTTTTACAAACTGTCCTGCTTGCAATAACGAATGATGTGTTCCTGTATCAAGCCATGCAAAGCCACGCCCCAACAATTCCACATTCAAGTTTCCATTTTTCAGATAAATATTGTTTAAATCCGTAATCTCCAATTCTCCTCTAGCAGAAGGTTTTAGATTTTTTGCATATTCAACAACTTTTTTGTCGTAAAAATATAACCCTGTTACGGCATAATGAGATTTTGGATTTTGCGGTTTTTCTTCCAATGATAAAACTTTTCCATCTTCATCAAATTCAACAACACCAAACCTTTGCGGATCTTTAACCGGATAACCGAAAACAGTCGCTCCGCCAAATTCTTTTATATTATTTACAACAGATTTCAATTTCCCTGAAAAACCGCCACCATAGAAAATATTATCACCCAAAACAAGGGCAACATCATCTCCATCAACAAATTCTTCGCCTAATATAAAAGCTTGTGCCAACCCATCAGGAGAAGGTTGTTCTTTGTATGAAAATTTTACGCCGAATTGTGAGCCGTCACCCAACAATCTTTTGAAATTCGGCAAATCAACAGGAGTAGAAATAATTAAAATATCTTTTATCCCTGCAAGCATAAGAACTGAAATCGGATGATAAATCATCGGCTTATCATAAATCGGCAACAACTGCTTTGAAACCGCAATTGTGCTTGGATGTAACCTTGTTCCTGCTCCCCCTGCTAATACAATACCTTTCATCAATCACCTCATATAATTTTTCACTGCAAAAATTATACTTGAATACTAATAAATATGCAAGCAATCCAATACTTTGAACATTAGTTTTGTAAAGATTATTTTAAAATTTTTCAAATAAATGTATTTGTGATACAATATTTACAATAGTTTAGACTTGGAAGAAGAAAGGGATTGAAATGAGCAATCAACAAAATATGTTTGCAGATGGGAAAATCGTTCCTGTTAATATCAGAGAGGAAATGAAACGTTCATATATTGATTATGCAATGAGCGTAATCGTTGGGCGTGCATTGCCGGATGTTAGAGATGGCTTAAAACCTGTACACAGACGTATTTTGTACGCAATGAACGAACTTGGAATGACACCTGATAAGCCGTTCAAGAAATGCGCCCGTATCGTTGGTGAAGTTCTTGGTAAATACCACCCACACGGTGATACTGCAGTTTATGAAGCTCTTGTTCGTATGGCTCAAGACTTTTCTACAAGATATTTAACCGTTGACGGTCACGGGAACTTTGGTTCTGTTGACGGTGACGGCGCAGCCGCTATGAGGTACACAGAGGCAAGAATGCACAAGATTACTCAATCTATGCTTGCTGATATTGATTGCGAAACTGTTGAATTTGAACCAAACTTCGACGGTTCTTTGCAAGAACCTTCTGTTTTGCCTGTAAGACTTCCAATGCTATTGTTAAACGGATGTTCAGGTATCGCAGTTGGTATGGCAACAAACGTTCCGCCTCATAACCTTTGCGAAATCGTTGATGGTACAATCGCTTTAATCGACAATCCTAATATAACTGTTGCTGAATTGATGGAATATATTAAAGGCCCTGACTTCCCGACAGCAGCTACAATTATCGGCTTGAACGATATTAAACAAGCTTACGAAACAGGTCGTGGTTCTATCAAAATGCAAGCAGTTGCAAACTTTGAAGAAATCGCAGGCGGAAACGGTCGTCAAGCACGTACCGCAATCGTTGTAACTGAAATTCCTTACCAAGTTAACAAAGCTGCTTTGATTGAAAAAATCGCAGAACTTGTTAAAGATCAAAGAGTTACAGGTATTTCTGATATTCGTGATGAATCCGACAGAGAAGGTATGCGTATCGTAATCGAACTTAAACGTGATGCAAAACCTGATGTCGTTAAAAATAATTTGTTCAAGTTCACTCAATTGGCAACAACTTTTGGCGTAAATATGCTTGCTCTTTGCGGTAAACAACCGAGATTGATGAACTTGTTTGAAGTTCTTTCAGAATTCGTTGAACATAGGGTTGAAATCGTTACAAGACGTACAATTTTCTTCCTTAAAAAAGCAAAAATCAGAGCGCACATTTTAGCAGGTTTGATTATCGCTTTGGGTTCAATTGATGAAGTTATTGAACTTATCAAAAAATCAAAAACTACAGATGATGCAAGAACAGGTTTGATGAGCAGATTTGGACTTGATGTTGATCAATCAAATGCAATTTTGGAAATGCAATTGAGAAGATTGACAGGATTGGAACAAGACAAGGTTAAAGCTGAATATGATGAACTTGTTAAGAAAATCGCTGAATACGAAGAAATTCTTGCAAGTCGTCAAAAAATCCTTGACATCATCAAAAAAGAATTACTTGAAGACAAAGAAAAATACGGAGATGACAGAAAAACTCAAATTTTGCCGGAACAAGGTGAAGTTACTATTGAAGACTTAACTCCAAATACGCCAATGGCAGTATTCATCACACATCAAGGCTATTTGAAACGTATTTCTCTTGACACCTTTGAACGCCAAAACCGTGCAACTCGTGGCAAATCAGGAATTAAAACTAAAGAAGATGACGATATTCAACACTTCTTTACTGCAATGATGCACGACAAAGTATTGTTCTTCTCATCAAAAGGAACAGTTTATAGCTTGAGCGTATATGACTTCCCGGAAGGCGGCAGACAATCAAAAGGCTTGCCAATCGTAAACGTTCTACCAATTGATCAAGATGAAAGAATTACGGCAGTTGTACCAGTAAGCAACTTCTCACATGATTTGAACTTGATTATGTTGACTAAAAAAGGCTACATCAAACGTATCGAATTAGACAACTTCTCAAACATCAGAAGAAACGGAATTATTGCAATCGGATTAGAAGAAGGCGACGAACTTAACTGGGTAAAACTTGCATCAGCTAGAGATGAAATCATTATCGGAACATCTTGCGGTATGGCAATCAGGTTCCCAATCGAAGATCTTAGACCTTTAGGCAGAAGTGCTAGAGGTGTAACTTCTATGAAATTGAGAACAGGTGACGAAATCGTAGGTTGCGATATCGTTCCTAGAGATTATGATGCAGACTTGTTAGTTGTAACTTCTGACGGCTTTGGAAAACGTACAAAATTATCAGAATTTAGAAGCCAAAACAGAGGCGGAATTGGTTTGATTGCAACTAAATTCAAATCAACATCATCAAAACTTGTAGCATTGACTATCGTAAAAGAATCAGACGATATTATGATGGTAACAGCAAATGGTGTTGTAACAAGATTGAATGCAGGCTCAATTTCTCGTCAAGGCAGACCGGCAACAGGTGTAAGAGCGCAAAATTTGACTGATAATGACACAGTTGTATCAGTAAACAAAATCTTAAACCCTGATGAAGACGAAACCGTAAAAAAAGACGTAGCAGCAATGGATGCTCAAGAAGCACAAGCTAACGTATCTCAAACAAGTTTGTTGGATGAAGGAAATAAAGCAGAATAGTAAAAATTACCCTCTCTCTTTGTAAGAGGGTTGAATTTCTTAGTGAGTTGTGACGAACTTAGAAATTCGGGAGAGGGTCAATATGGAAATGATACGCCTTAAATAAAATGACTAAACCTCCTGTTGAAAATAAAAAAATGTAATAAACAAATAAAAGGTGCGAATATCGCACCTTTTATTTTTATCCAACTTGTCTTATAACATATTACATGTTAATATTATCCTATGAGTATCGATATTTCTAATTTAAAATCGGCTTTAGACACACTTAAATCAAGCATAAAAACACTTAATGCAAATAGGACTTGCGATTTTGCAGATATGCTTGAAGATTCTTGTATAAAACGATTTGAATACACTCTTGAAATCGCACGTAAACTGATGAAAAAAGTATTAAAAAAAGTCTACGGAATTACAGAAGAAGAATTGACCGTAAATAATACTTTCAGATTTATGCAAGGTTATAATTTCATTACAAACTGGGAAAACTGGAAAGAATACAACGAAAAACGCAACAACACAGCTCACGAATATGATTTGATAAAATCTCGCAAATTGATTGATTTAATTCCACAGTTTATTGAAGATACAGATTTTTTGATTGAAAAATTAGAAGAAAAATTACCGAAAAATGATTAAAGGCATCACGCAAAAAGAAGATTTAATAATAAAAAATATTTTAAAAAACTATACCGGAAAATTCTACGCATACGGTTCAAGAGTAAAAGGGGATTTCACTCCGCTTTCAGACTTGGATGTTCTTGTCGAATGCGAAAATTTTGATAAAATTATACCTGAATTAAAAGAAAAATTTGATAATAGCCTTTTACCATATATAGTAAATTTCACGGATAAAAATACTATAAACGAAAATTTTTATAACCACATCAAAAACGATTTGATTGATCTGTTATAATAATTTATTTCTCAACATAAAAATCAGCTTGAGCTAAAACTTTTTGTGGGCGGTCTTTTGAGTAAACTTTCATTATATAAAAACCTTTTTCATTCAATACAAAATAATCCGTATAATAATTTATTTCTTCATCTTTCAATCTAATATTATACGTCTGTTGCAGTTTATAACCATATTGCCCGTAACTATTATCCTTCTTTATTATTTGGATATACAAATACCTACTCTCAACTTTTTTAGGCATCAAAACAACATAATATATCCTTCTGCCGACAAGAAAAGATTTTGAGTAATCATAAATATTTTTTCCCGTAATCGGATATTTGTTAAACAAAATCGCAGCTTTGTCAGTCGTACAACCACAAAACGTAAGCATTGCAAGAAAAATTGTGAATAATAAAACTAATTTCTTCATTTTTCTAAAGTCTTAATCTTTGTTTCAACCGCTTTTGTTGTCGCTTCGTCTTTGCTATGAGTTAAGAAAATTTTGTAGTTATTCAAAGCTTCTTTTGTGTTTCCGTCTTGCTCATACGCAATTCCGAGCGCATAGTAAGCATATCCGTAATTTGGATTTAGCGCAATTACTCTATGAAAAGCTTCTTTTGCCTTATTATTGTTTTTGTCGTTTGCATAAACAAGTCCCAAATTGAACCAACCGTCTGCATAATTAGGGTTTACAACGATTGATTTTTTGTAGAAACTTATTGCGTTTTTGTTATCATTTTTAAGTTTGTAAATATTGCCGATTTTTAAAAGTGTAACTTCATCTGACGGGTTAATTTTCAACGCATCTTGGTAATTGTGTATCGCAACATCATAGTTTTTGCTTTTGTAATTTTCATCACCTTTCGCAATCAAACTCTTATTTTGCTCCTCGTCTGCAGCTTCTCCAGCTTTAATTGAATCCATTGAAAGTGAAATTTCTTTAATTCCGTCAGAAGTATCTGCTGATTTTACATCCGGTTGCTTGTTAGAAGATGCAATAAATTCTGCAAACTCTTTGCTATATTGAGTTTTGTCAGGAGACATTGCAATAGCTTTTTCGTAATATTCTGTTGCTTTTTCATTTATTCCGCAAGCCCTGTAAGATTTTGCCAAACCAAAGTATGCGAAACTGTCTTTTGTGCCACCTTCAATAGCTTTTTCAAAATACTCTGTTGAAAGCGTATAATTTTGGGCTTTCAAATTTTCTTCGCCCAAAGAAACATAAGCAGCAACCAAATTGTTGTTGATAGAATCGCTTGATTTTTCTTTCAACAATTCGGAATAAATAGCAATAGCACCATTGTAATCTTTCATTGCATGAAGAACTAAAGCCTTGTTAAATCTCAAATTGTAATCATCTTTTTTAGTCAAAAGAGCTTCATCGTAATATTTTAAAGCATTTGCATAATCATGTTTCAAATGATAACATTCAGCCAAATCCTCAACCAAATCAGCGTTTCTGTTATCTTTTTGCAACTCAAGAGCTTTTTCGTAATTTGTAATTGTATTATCCAATTGGTTCAAACGTTTATAAACAATACCGATATTTTGGTAAGCTCTCGCATCATCCGGATAATTTGCAATATAAATCTTGTAATTTTCAACTGCTGCCTCATCTTGCCCCATATCAGCCAACAAGTTTCCATAATCAAAACGAACAGAATGCAAAGCCGGTTGCTGTCTAAAAACAACATCGTATTGAGCTAATGCCAAATCGTTTCTGTTCAACTCTTGATATGAAAGAGCTAAATTTATATGCGCAGAAGTATTGTCAGGATTTGCCTCAACTGCTTTTTCTAAAAATTCACAAGCCTTTTCATAATCTTTTGTTTGGAACAAAGCTAAACCGTAGTTTGAAAAGTTTTTAAACCCTGTCGGATTTTTGGTGTAAAGAGTATTATATTCTGCAACCGCCTTATCATAATCTCCATCACTAACATAAGATGATGCCAAATTCTCTCTTGCATCTTGGTGTTGAGAATATGTAGATAGGAATTTGTTATAATTTTCGATTGCAGATTTGTAATCCCTCAATTGATATTGAACATTTGCAATATTCAAATAATTGTACAAATATTCAGGACACATTTCTGCAACTTTGTTATAAGCTTGCAATGCTTCTAAATACTTGCCTTGATTTTCGTAAATACTACCAATACTCAAGTATATATACCCATCAGAAGGTTTTAGTTCAAGAACTTTTGAATAAGTTTCAAGAGCCTTGTCATATTCGCCCATTTCACTATATACACCTGCAAGTTTTGTATAAATCATAACGTCATTACCTGCAAGGCTCAATGCTTGTTGAAGTTTTTCAACCGCAGTAGTGTAATCCTCTTTGTATTCAGCAGAACATGCCTGTTGATACAACGAATTAGCTTCAGGAACCATAGCTTGAACCTGAGTTCCTGTCAAAACAAGTGATAACAATGCCGAAAATAATAACTTCTTATTAATAGTGCCACTCTCCTAATCTATATTAATTTCTTACCAGCATTATAGCAGAAAAAGCGGATTTGTGCAAAGAAAAAAATCACCCAAATCGGCAATTGAAAAAGTTCATGTAATTATCTAATATCTATATGTCAAAGGGGTTCGAAAACTTTAACAAAAATTTACAATTAAATTAATCAGACTAGGAGCAAATCTCAGCCGATGGCTAAATTACCCCCACTAGAAAAAGATAAAAAAATATGTTATAATTTATACACGAATTATATATGGTCACTTAGGAAACAAAAGGAGTAGGTCTATGACAGTGTTAGCTTCAGAAACAATCAAACGCAAATCACAAAAGTCAAAATTCAATGACGAATTTGAAAACTACTTGAAAAACCAGTGCTTAAAAACAACATTCAATGGTATCGAAGTAGAAACATTTTCTTGGTATAAGAAAGTTTTAGGCTTGGTATAGCAAACCAAAAAGGATCAAATTAGGGAATGAAAAAAGGATTTTTACCGTAAAGTCCAACCGTCATCAAAGGTTGGACTTTTGGGTTGCGTGATTTTAGATGTTTGGATGC
>ERZ808267.225-NODE-225-length-20558-cov-3.789787_pt1 | contig 20558 bp, 16 predicted proteins | sample MGYA00521241_ERZ808267 | MGnify/ENA primary metagenome ERZ808267 (study PRJEB31516, sample SAMN03275592) | gut metagenome | biome: mammalia-associated habitat; material: feces | host: Papio cynocephalus | place: Kenya | collected 2012-07-19 ... | reverse complement strand
TTTGCTATATTCGTTAAAACTTACCGATATGACACCATTCCTTAAACAAGTGGCGGATCATTATATGGCGCGGGGCGGGATTTCTGACCTGTGCTTCATCTTCCCTAACAGGCGAAGCCAGGTCTTCTTCACGAAGTACCTCGGTGAGGCCGTGAAAGAGGACGGAACCCCGATTGTGGCACCGAAGATGCTGACGATCAACGATTTCTTTTTCCGGATTTCGGGTAATAAGCCAGCGGACAGGGTGAACCTGCTGCTGGATTTATATGAATGCTATAAGAATCTCAATCCTAAGCACGAGACTTTGGACGAGTTCATCTTCTGGGGGGACGTGATTCTGGGAGATTTCGATGATGTGGACAAGTACCTTGTCGATCCGGTGAGATTGTTCGCCAATGTCTCGGAGTTCAAGGAGATTCAGGATTCATATTCATACCTCACTGAGAATCAGAGAAGGGCGATTGAGAGCTTCATCAGCCATTTTAGTAGCGAGGGGAGGTTGACTGTGAATCTGAACTCGGACAATCCGAATGTGAAGGAACGCTTTCTGCAAATCTGGAATATTCTTCTGCCGCTTTATAACAACTTCCGGGAAAGGCTTGCCGGCAAAGGGCTTGCCTATGAGGGGATGGTTTACCGCGGTCTCGCAGCGCGACTCGACTTGGAATCAGCGGTGGATGTACTGAACGCTGCTTTCGGGGAGGTGAATGAATATGTCTTCGTCGGTCTTAACGCTCTGAACGAGTGCGAGAAAAAGGTCATGAGGCGGATGCGTGACGCTGGAATCGCGGAGTTCTGTTGGGACTATTCAAGTGAGATGGTCAGGAATCCTCTAAATAAGTCTTCATTCTTTATGTCGCGCAACGTAAAGGAGTTCCCTCAAGCATTCGAGATGGATTTGGAAGGACTTAAAACTCCTGAGATCGAGGTGATTAGCGTTCCGTCATCGGTCGGCCAGACAAAACTGATTCCGTCTGTGGTCAAGGACGAGAGGTGCGCGGTCGTGCTTCCGGATGAGTCCTTGCTGATTCCTGTGCTGAACTCGATTCCGGAAGAGATCAAGGACATCAATGTCACGATGGGCTATCCTATGAAGAATAGCGCGTTCTTCGATTTCATGACCTTGGTCTCAGCGATGCAGATGCACCTCAGGCAGAAGGACGGAAAATGGTACTACTACCACAATCAGGTTTGGTCGTTGTTCTCCTCAAGTATATTCAGGAGAGTGACTCAGGGAGATGATGCGGTGAGAGCCAGAGTCAAGGAGATCAAGGACGGGATGAAGTACTACATTCCGCAGGAGGATCTCTCCGGCATTCCGATCTTCGATCTGTTGTTCAAGCCGGCTGTGACTGATCCTAAGGTGGCGTCCAAGGAGCAGACGTCAGCATTTGCTGACTACCAGAAAGCATTGATTAAAGGACTCGCGCCAAAATTGGCATCGGATTCGGCCATGGCCATAGAGCTGGAGTTCGCAAAGGCAACATATAACGCGATATGTCAATTACAAGCCGCTGGACTCGAAGTCCTCCCGATGACTTATGTAAGACTTCTCGACCAGCTTCTCGGCCCGGTGTCCATTCCGTTCAACGGAGAACCCCTAAAAGGACTTCAGATCATGGGGCCTCTGGAAACCAGAGCTTTGGACTTCAGACAGATTATGATCCTGTCATGCAACGAGGGGATGTTTCCGAGACGGAGCGTCAGCTCGTCGTTCATTCCTCCGGAACTGCGCAAAGGCTTCGGACTGCCAACTTACGAGTTTCAGGACGCTGTCTGGGCTTACTATTTCTATCGTCTGATCCAGAGGGCTGAGAAAGTGACGCTGGTCTATGATTCTAGGACAGAAGGCATGAAGAGCGGTGAGGAGAGCCGCTACATCAAGCAGCTTGAGTATCATTTCAATGTGCCGATCAAACGGAGCTTTGTCAAGGCGAAAGCATCAGGGGATTTCTCTCCAAAAGAGATAACTAAAACTGAGGAGGATGTCAAGATCATAAGGCAGGCTAGGCTCTCGGCCTCCGCGCTGAAGAATTATCTAGACTGCCCTGCTAAGTTCTATTATGCAACAGTCAAGAAACTTCGCAAGCAGAACGAAGTCTCCGAGGACCTGGACGCTGGAATGTTGGGCGATGTCTATCATGGCACGATGCAGAAACTTTACTCGGAGTCGATGGCCGGAGGAAAAAGGGTGACCGATGAATATCTCACCGGACTTCTGCGCAAACGCTCGGTGATAAAGGGGATGGTGCGGAGCTTAATCCTTGAACAGCTTCATTCCCTGGAGGTTACGGGGCGAGATCTGGTCGTGGAAGATGTGATTGTGGAATATGTCATCAAGACTCTGAAAAGAGATCTGGAACTTTTGAAATCGTCTGGCTATGACGGGTTTGAGATTTTGGGACTTGAGAGACCGTTTCTCCACGACATCGATGGATTTCATTTTATCGGCTATGTGGACAGGATGGACAGCCTGCGGCCAGGGGAGATAAGGATAGTGGACTACAAGACCGGCAAGGTCGAGGACAAGGATGTGAACATCACTGATGCCAACGCCGAGGAGGTTGTCGAGGCTCTGTTCGGGCCAAGCAATGAGGGGCGTCCGAAGATTGCCTTCCAGCTTTACCTATACGATGTGTTCTGCCGTGAATCAAAGGATTGCAAGGGGCAAAGAATGGTCAATGTTATCTATCCTCCTGCGAACTTATTTACAGAGCCAATCAAGGAAGTGCCTGTCAGTGAGGAGTTCATGAGACTCACCGAGGAAAAGCTCCACGGCCTCCTCTCGGAGATCGCCTCCGTTGACGTGCCGTTCAGGCGTACCACCGAGGAGAAGACCTGTTCTTACTGTGATTTTAGAATGATTTGCGGAAGATAATCATGGTGAGGAAGACAATGAAGATGAATATAAAAACGGGTGGGAATGATTAGGATAATGAAAGCATCGGCTGGGTCGGGGAAGACATTCAATCTGGCCAAAACATACATAAGACTCCTGCTGACGGACGAGGAGAGATATTCCTACAGGCATATTCTTGCGGTGACATTCACCAACAAGGCAACGGACGAGATGAAAAGCCGAATCTTGAAGGAACTGCATCTGCTTGCGAAATCACCTAAGGAATCGCCTTATTTCGAAGAACTTGTCGCTGCGTTTGAGTCCGAAAATGGGCTTCGCAAAAGAGCTGAGACTGTGCTCTGCGACATTCTGCATGACTACGGTGCGTTTGCCGTCAGCACTATAGACCGCTTCTTCCAGCAGACTCTCAAGGCCTTCTCAAGGGAGATCGGACAGTTCGCAACCTATCAAGTGGAACTGGATCGAGAGTCTCTTGTCTCAGAGAGCGTTGACCGGGTGCTGGATTCTCTCTCCGATGACAACAAGGACCTTCTTCAATGGCTGACACAGAGCGTGATGGACGATTTGGAGAAAGGTAAGCGCTACAATCTGGAGAACAACCTTAAGACAGTCGCGATGACTCTAAAGTCCGATGAGCACAGGGCAGCTATCGAGGAATATGGCATTGACGAGGAGAAGGAATATTCAAAAGAAAATTTGACGAGGATGAAGAAGGCACTCTCCGGAGTGATGACTTCGTTCGTGAAGGAGGTGAGGGAGGCCGCCAAGGCGTTTGTCAGTGCCGCCGGAGAGGAAGGCCTGTCAAACGAGGATTTCTCACGGAAGTGCTTCAATTCGCTCTATGTTTGCGCTGCGTCGGATCCTAAGGATGAGCTAGCGTACCCGTCTGCGAGCATATTCAAAAATTGTGAAGATTTCAGCAAATGGTTCCGGAAGGCTGATTTGAAGAGGTATGCACCCTTGGAAAGACGGTTGATGCCGCTGCTTCAGAAGTATTGCGGTATTTTTACGGAAAAGTACAAGATCTATTCTACTGCTTTCAAAATTTCGAAGATTTTGAATGAATTGGGGATTGCGGGAGATCTTGACCGTGAGTTCCGGGCGTTGATGAAGGAAAAGAATGTGCTGAGTCTGGACGATTCCAATGTGATTTTGAGGAACATCATTGACGGCACGGACGCTCCGTTCATCTACGAGAAGCTGGGAGTGCGCTTCGAGCATTTCCTATTGGACGAGTTCCAGGACACCTCGCGGATTCAGTGGGACAATTTCCGCCCGCTGATTGAAAACAGTGTGGCACAGGGGAAAGAGAATCTTCTTGTCGGAGACGTGAAGCAAAGCATCTACCGTTGGCGAGGCTCCGACTGGCGGATGATGGCGAACGAGGTCCAAGGGGAATTTTCAGAATGCGAAGTGGAAACCCTTGACTGCAACTACCGAAGTCTCAGGAATATAGTTGAGTTCAACAACGGTTTCTTTGAATATGCCTCCTCGGTTCTTGATGGCATGGCGGGTGATGAGTCTGGCTTCAAGGTCCGTGGCATCTATTCGGATGCGGGGCAGTTTGTGAAGTCCAAGAGTCCATCCGACGGGAGTGTCGATGTTGTCTTCTGCGACAAGGATGATGAGCTACAGGCGATTCTGGATGCGGTGAGCAAGGTTCATGATGCGGGAGCGAGGTACGGTGAGATTACTGTTCTGGTCAGGAGTAATAAACACGGATCGGATGTGGCTATGTTCTTGATGGATAAAGGAGTAAGCGTTATCTCGGATGATTCGCTCCATTTGAAATCCTCTGCGGTGGCCCGTCAGGTCGTGTCGCTTTTGTCCTCAGTCGGGAATGAGGATGACACAATTGGTTCTTTCCTTGCTAGGGAGCTGGACATCAATGTCGCAGAATTGTCGTGCCGCTCTCTTCTAGACCTCTGTGAGCAACTTTTGCGCATTCTCAAAGATAGGGATCCGGAGCTGTTCGAGTCTGAGACTCAGTATGTACAGGCGTTGATGGATTTTGTCCAGGACTATGTCTCGGTCAATGGGAACGCCATTGATGGCTTTCTTAAGTCTTGGCAGGAAGCTGATCCTAAAATCAGTTCGCCTTCCGATCCGGAATCGGTTAGGGTTATGACAATTCATAAATCCAAGGGCCTTGAGTTTCAGCATGTTGTCTTTCCATTTGCTGAGGAGATTGGACTTTTTCGCAGCGAGAAGCACTGGACAAGGCCTTCTGTGGAAGGGACCGAACTTGAGGGAATCGCTGACGGGGTTTATAATGTGTTGTTAAGCAAGCCTTCGAAGGAAGATTCTTTGTTCCAAGTGGGGAGTCAGAAGGAGTTGCAGTTTCAGTTCGTGGACAACATCAACACGTTCTATGTGGCTTTGACAAGGCCTATCAAGGGATTGACTGTCATCGCTTCCAATCCTCCTGAGAAGATTACCGCTGCTATTGTGCCTGCCGCTTCGAAGGTCGCTGAGCTTGCTCATCCGGTCGTTTCGGCAGGCTCAACGACCGAAAAAACGAATTCGGCTCATCCGGTCGCTGAGCTTGTAGTTCGGCTGAGCTCACCAACCATCGAAGCGACGGTCCCTCCGTGCGACTTCACAGACTTCTCACAGATCCTCTATGCTTATCTGTACGGCTATGGAGAAGCCTTAGGATATGCTAAGGACGAGTCAGAAAATCGGATGGTTTTCTCAAAAGGAGACATCTACAACTACTCCTCAAAAGAACGAAAAGCCGATGGAATCTCCGAGCTGATGCCGGGCTATCCGTCCTTCCCTTTGAATCCGTCCGAAGAGGATGAAAGTGCAGATGTGCGAGAGCGTGGTAGGCTGAAATTCAGTGCTGACTCCATAGAATTCTTCAGCGATGAAGCCAGAAATGATGCCCGGCTCAACGGCACTGTACTTCACGGAATACTTTCCGAGGTGGTTTCCTTGTCCGATTTGCCTAGCGCAGTACGTCATGCCTTTGTTGCCGGTGAGATTGATGCTGGACAGGAGGGGGACTACTTGAATATTCTTACGCAAAGAATCTCAGCTCACCCAGATTGGTTCCCGGTGGATAGCGCTGAAGTTTTGAATGAGACAGGACTGATTGACACTGACGGTGAATCCTATCGTCCGGACAGGGTCTTGATTAAGGATGGAAAAGTGACGATCATTGACTACAAGTTCGGAGAGAAAAAACACCGTTACCACCGTCAAGTCGCGCGCTATGCTGACATTTATCATAGGATGGGATATTCAGAGATTTCACCTATAATATGGTATGTACTTACCGATGAGGTGGAATAATTTTCGTATATTTGCCTTTTGACACAAAATGAAATTATTATGGAAGCGAACGACAACTCTATAAAACTCTACTACAACACGGAGAGGGAAAAACTTCAGATGCCGGAGTACGGCAGAATTGTTTTGAATATGGTCGAACAAGTCAAAGCAATTCCTGACCGTGCAAAAAGGACCGAGCAGGCCCGTGCTGTGGTCAAGGTGATGGAGATTCTTAATCCTCAGGTTCACACCCAAGAGAACTATGCTCAGAAATTGTGGGATCATCTGTTCATGATAGCAGATTATGATCTGGACATAGATTCTCCGTATCCTGCCCCTCATCCTGAAGCAATGGATGTCCCTCCGATGAAGATTCCTATTGAAAAATCTCCGGTTAGAGCAAGGCACTATGGACGTAACATTGAGAGCATAATTGATCTAATTGCCGGTGAACCGGAAGGAGAGGTCAAGAGAACTATGTTGCGATCTTTGGCTATCTACATGAGGCAGCAGTACTTGATCTGGAACAAGGACAGTGTTGCTGATGAGACAATATTCGCAGACATCGAGAAACTTTCTGGCTATAGGATTCAGGTTCCTGCTGATCTTGAGCTTTCAAAGATTTCATTTGACACCAATTATTCCCGTCCTGGTCTTAACCTTGGCATGGGACAAAACCGCAGGAACAACAAGAAAGCCAATCGCAAGAACAGGAAATAATGTTCAAGTTCTGGAGGAATATTGACGATGAGGACAAGGCCAAGTTGACGAAGACCGCTGGCATTCTTGTCGCGTTGCTGGCAGTGTTTACATTGCTTGCAACTATCTCATATTTCTTTACTTGGAAGGCTGATCAGAGTTCGTTGTCGTCTGCCGTTGGAGACACTACGGTTGAAGTGAGCAATGTGGCAGGGAAGATGGGGTTCCGTTGGGCGGATCTTCTAGTACGTAGATGGTTCGGGTTGGGAAGTTTGGCTTTTGTTGTCATACTCTTTGCGATTTCAGTGCGTTTACTGCTTCATAGATGGCATTATTCGATGGAAAAGACAGCCCTTCTTACTGTCTCTGGAGCCATGCTTTCGTCTTTTATCCTGGCATTCATCTCTGATTTGTTTGGTCTCGGCAACGCTTTGGGAGGTGGTCTTGGAGGAGAGTGTGGAGATTCGGTTGTGGGGTGGGCTATAGTTGTTTTCGGGAATATTCTTGTCGGTTTTATTCTGGCTTTTTTGGTAGTTGTTTGGTTGGTTCTGGCTTCTAAGAGGTTCTCGGACTGGCTGATGTCGCTAGGGAAGAAGGAGGCTGTTGCTGGAAAGGAAGAGACGCTAGAGCGGCCCCTTCGACAAGCTCAGGGACCTGAACAGCCGGTGGCTGAGCCTGCCGAAGCCACCGTGGTTCGACAAGACTCACCAACCGTGGTTCGACAAGACTCACCAACCGTGGTTCGACAAGACTCACCAACCACCGAAGCCGCGGAAAAATCCATGGAAGTGGTCAAAGGCGATAAACTGTCCACCGACATCAAGAAAGATCTTCCGAGGATCAACGTCCGTGATGAACTCCCTGACTACCAGTTCCCTTCTCTGGAACTGCTGGATTCATATTCATCAAGCCGGAATGAGGTCTCCGATGAGGAACTGGCCAGAAACAACGCCAGAATCCGTAACGCTTTGGAGAACTATCGCATCCAGATCAACGATGTCAAGGCTATTGTAGGCCCGACAGTGACACTTTACAAGGTTTATCCAGCTCCGGGGGTGAAGATTTCTGAGATTAAGAAACTTCAGGAAGACCTTGGCATGCATCTTCATGCGAGGGGAGTACGTGTCGTGACCCTTACCGATTCTGTGGGCATAGAGGTGGCCAATGACAGGCCTTCAATCGTCCCGATGCGTGCTGTGCTCAACGATGAGGCGTTCCGTACAAGCAAGGCCGAACTACCAGTTGCCATTGGCTACACTATCCAGCAGAAAGTCAAGGTCTTTGACCTAGCCGATGCCCCTCATCTTTTGGTGGCAGGTGCTACCAAACAGGGTAAGTCGGTAGGACTCAATGCAATAGTGACTTCGCTTCTGTACGCGAAACATCCATCGGAGCTTAAACTTGTGTTTGTCGATCCTAAGATGGTGGAGTTCTCGGCTTACGCTCATCTTCTTAAGCACTACCTTGCCGTGCTCCCTTGCAATGATGAGCAGGAGGAAAGGGACAACGCCATAGTGAAGAAGGCTGACAAGGCAGATAAAATTCTCCGCTCTCTTTGCATCGAGATGGATCAGCGCTACGAACTGTTGAGCCGTGCATCTGTGCCGAACATCAAGACTTACAACGAGAAGTACCGTAATCGGAAACTTCGTCCTGACGAAGGGCACCGTTTCCTCCCGTACATCGTCACCATCATTGATGAATATGCTGACTTGACAATGTCGGTCGGGGGCAGTGGCGATTCCAAGGCCGTGGCTCGAAGCATAACTACGTCCATCATCAGGCTCGCCCAAAAGGGGCGTGCAGCAGGCTTGCATGTGGTCCTGGCAACCCAAAGGCCATCAGTGGATGTCATCACAGGCCTCATCAAGACGAACTTCCCGACCCGAATAGCATTCAGAGTTGTGTCCAGGACTGACTCTTCGACGATCCTTGATTCTCCAGGAGCAGAGAAGCTGATTGGCAAAGGAGACATGCTCTACTACGCCGGAGTCGAGATGGAGCGTGTCCAGTGCGCCTACATCGACAGCGAGGAAATCAACAGGCTCACTGAATATATCGGTTCACAGGAAGGCTATAAGAAGAGCTTCAACACACCTTTCTACCTACCTCCAGTCGATGACGACATAGAGGATGGTTCAGGTGGAATGGTTGACATGACAAAGCTTGACGAGCGCTTCGAGGAGGCCGCCAAGTTGGTGGTCATGAGTCAGAAGGGTTCTACTTCTGATCTTCAGAGACGTCTTGGAATGGGGTACGCCAAGGCAGGACGTGTCATGGATCAACTAGAGGCCGCAGGGGTTGTAGGACCGCAGGAGGGCTCCAAGCCGCGTCAGGTACTTGTCTCTAGTCTGGATGAATTGGACAAGATTATCGCGGCCTATAAGAATCAGTAATTCATGCGCTATGTATCCTTGCGCAGAAATTTCGTGAAAAGTATGAGAAGAACAATCACAAGAATATTCATTGTCACCGTGTTGGCACTTGTCGCACTGCCGTTGCTTTCTTTTGCAAAGAGTAAGACTTTGGACTCATTTGTCACCAAGGTCTCTACCTCACTCGTCTCGTTTGATTACTCCTTTTCCATGCCGACAAAGAAAGCTAAGATGACAGGAAATGGAAACGTGATGGTTCAAGGTAATTCATTTGTGATGAATGGAAATGGACTAGAAATCTGGTGCGATGGAAAGACCCGATGGACGATAGACAGGCTCTCGGAAGAAGCACTGATTGAGTACGTTGATGATTCGTATGAAAGTTTCGCCACCAATCCGGCTTTGATGATAGCATCGGTTGATGAAGCGTTCAGGGAGATTTCTTTTTCTTCTACTAAATTTGAAGAGAAGGTCGTGGACGCTTCTTACCTTTCTCCTCTTCACAAAGGCAAGGGATCCATGGACATTTCTTCACTTATTCTCTATTTCAAGAGTGGTTCTTCTGTACTAGTAGGAGCAAGGGTGAAACTTAACGATGGCTCGATTTCTGATTTCACGATCACGAACTTAAAGTTTGAGAAGTCCGATAAATCAAAAGAGTCTTTCCGTTTCAACGAAAAGACTCTCAATGCTTCTTATGTGATCACAGATTTGCGTTAGTCCTTCACGCATCTTACGGAAGCGAAGAAAGAGCCTTTGTCAGCTTTACGAACAAGAACATCATTCTGTTTGACGTAAATGTAGCGGCAGAGAGCCATCTCGTCATCTTCTGAATCGGAAGTCCAAAACATTGCGTAATTGTTTTCTCCTGTGAACTTAGGATTGTCTGCTGTCAAGGTTGCATAGCCTATAGGAAGAGCTGAGAATCCGGACTTGTTGGTGATTGTGACCTGTGGCCAGTACTCCCACATTCTGGAACCCAATAATTTGGCATTGACCATCATGCCTCCAGCAACTCCATTGAAGTTTGCCTTTTCTGAAAACTTAGTCCCTTCTGGGGCCAACTCTGTGGCCAATGCCACATACTCAGCTTCGGAAGGCAGATGCCATCCTTCAGGGCATGCAGACATCGCATCGTGCCAAGTGTACATGCGACCGAAGATTGGATCTACAGCTGAACTACTATCGTAGGAGATTCCAGATTTGGAGTAGTACAGATTGTTCTTCATCCATGTTTTGCCTCCAAAAGTCGTTGTGTAATAAGAATTTCCGTCTCGTGGATCAATGAAGATCTCCTCTTTGCCTGAATAGACCCCGCTGATTGTGGAGTCTATGGCCGGATCAACGACACAAAATGCAGCGGTGTTCGAAGTCGTGTAGTAGTTCGAGGCAAATGCGATACAACTTACACTGAATTCACCAACCTTGGATGGAGTGGTAAATTTGAAAGAGCCATCGCCATTCGGGTCGGTGTCGAGTTTGGTTGTGTCTTTTTCAGAACTGAATGTGGTAGTCCAATAGTAACCTACATCTTGGGCGGAACCAGTGCCTGGATTCTTGAGTCCAGAAGGAGTAAGGGTGAACTCCTCTCCTTTTTGGACGTAGGACGGCATGCTAAACGAAAGAGTTCCGCTGAGGTACTCCTTTGTTGAAGAGTCCTCCTTATCTTTCTTGCAGGAAGGAAGGGCCAACAATGTGGCTGTTATTCCTATCAGAACAATGCTTTTTATCTTCATCTTTTTCGGTTGAAAATACAAATATCGCATAAAAAACGCAAAAACGGTAAGGCTTTAGCAAAAACTAGTCCAAGGATGCTCAATTATTGAATCTAAATACCTATAATTGCACTGATGAAAACAATTAAAGGAATATTCTGGAGCACGTTGAGCTGCTTCTTTATCTTGTCTGCTGTCTCCTGCGGTCACAATGCCCAGTACCATGAGCTGACCGGCTACGCGCAAGGCGGAACATATTCTGTGAAGTTCAAATCAGAAAGACGCATTGATGTCAATGAGGTAGGGAAGGCAGTTGACTCCATTCTGAGCATGATAGACACAACTTTGTCTGGGTACAACAAAGGGTCCCAACTTAGCCGTTATAATTCCGGTACGTTGAGGACTCCTAATGAGATGTTCAAAGAGATTTTCTTAATCTCAAAAAGGCTGTACGATGAGACCGGTGGAGCTTTAGACATGGCTTCCGGGCCGTTGTATGACGCTTGGGGCTTTGGATTCACTAGAGATTCGCTGCCGTTGCCTTCAGTGGTTGATAGCCTTCGTTCGGTCTGTGGAATGGATAAATTGGATCTGAATATGTTACCGCTCAATCCTGCAATTCGTCCCAAGTTGAATTTCAATGCAATAGCACAGGGATATTCATGTGACAAGATTGCTGAATACCTTCACTCATTGGGGATTAAGGACATGCTGGTGAACATCGGTGAGATCTACTGCGAGGGTCTTAATCCTTCGGGAAAGCCTTGGACTATAGGGATTGACATGCCTATTGATGGGAACATGGAACTAGGATCAAAGGGACTTGTCGGTAGATGGCAGGGTGATGGGAGCGGGTGTGGAGTAGTGACCTCCGGCAACTACCGTAAGTTTTACGTGAAAGATGGTAGGAAGTATTCACACACTATAGATCCACGAACTGGCTACCCTGTCAGCCATTCTTTGCTTAGCGCAACGATAGTGGCTCCGAATGCTACTCTGGCTGATGCTTATGCGACATATTGCATGGTCATCGGATTGACAGAGGCGAAGAGATTCATTGAGTCACATGATGAGCTTGAAGGCTATCTTGTCTATGGCGATGGCGAGAATATTTCAGAATGGGCCTCTTCTGGCTTCAATCTTGCAAGGAAGTGACTTCGTTTTTTTAATTGAGAGATGCTAAAAGTATTTACAGATTCTTCCTTTGCTTTTGCCGCGGCTTTAGCCTTGGTGACGGGCTGTAGTACTATCAGTAGGACGGAAAAGCAGTTAGCCAAGGTTGATTCCTATGACTCTCCGGACATTCCAGCCATTGGTAACTTTCCACCGACTCGTCCGCGTCAGACTGGATTGGCATATTCACCGAACACCTTGATTATCTCCTATGATGAGACGATTGGCGTGGGTCCTTTGAAAAAGGCTATAGCCAAGTACGGAGCGGAGATTGTTTATGACTATAGTATTATCAATGCATTGACAGTCAAGATTCCTGACGGTAAAACGCTAGAGGAGTCGGCAAAACACTTCCGAAAGGTTAAGGGTGTGTTGGAAGTCTCAAAGAATGCTCATTATTTCGTTGACTGATAGGCAATTCTCTATTGTGAATCCTCCCGATTTAGTTCGTTCGAGGAAGTTTAGATGAGCTCCTGAGTCGAGAGTTTCGCCAAGATCTCTTGCCAAGGCTCTTATGTAGGTCCCTTTACTGCACGCAACGCGGATTTCAGCGAGTGGGAGGTGCATTTCCGAAGTGTCGATGACATTAATCCTAGGATTAGGTCTAAGTCCTTCATCCTCACATTGTGGCCTCGAAGGTTTCCCTTCTGGGAAGAAAGAGACTAATTCCATCGCAGAGATGTTGATTATCTGTCGGTTAAGAGTCTCGGCCACAGTGTGATCGAAGTCCTCTAAAACTTCTGTTTTGGCTTTGTGTGCCTCACGGTACTGCTTTCGAGCCAATTCATAGGCCCGAACTCCATCGACTGACTTGGCTGAGAATAGAGGCGCTATCTGCTCTTGTTCTCCCAAAAATTGAGGAAGGGCAGCAAGGATGGATTCTCTGTTGACGTTTTCGATGGGATAATTGTGGTCGATAGCCTTTTCCAAGTCAAAAGAAGGAGTCGTGGCCCCAAATGAGACTCCGGCAAGATATTCCTTGCCTTCCTTCTGAAGGCACTCGGCCAATTTAGTGGCTTTCCCGATGCAGACAAGCAGCACACCTGTGGCCAGAGGATCCAAGGTTCCAGCGTGGCCTACTTTTAGGTTCTTTTTGTGGAAGTGTCTGCATGCAGCCCATTTGACCTTGCGGATGACATCAGCTGAGGTCCAGCGGTAGGGCTTGTCAATGGGAACAATAATTCCCTCCGGGTAATCCTCTATGCTGTCCGATAGCTTGTGATTACCCGAAAGAAAGTTTTTGTTTGCTATTAATGCTTTAATTTCCAAGTGTTTGACTTGTATGATGTCTGCAACTCTTATTTGCAAAGCGGAATCTTCTCAATGCGACGCTCGTGGCGACCACCTTCAAATTCGGTTGTAAGCCACTTGTTGAGAATGGTGGTGGCCATTTGGTAGGAGATGAAGCGGGCCGGCATCACGAGCACGTTGGCGTTGTTGTGGGCTTTAGCCAGACGTGCTAGCTCAGTCCCCCAGCAAAGGGCAGCACGGACTTTCTGATGCTTGTTAAGAGTCATTGAGATTCCGTTTCCAGAACCGCAGAAAGCCACTCCAAGGTCAACGTCACCATTGTCGATGGCCGTGCCGAGAGCGTGGCCGAAATCGGAGTAGTCACAACTTTCTTCTGAATATGTTCCATAATCAACAACTTCGTAGCCCTTTTTTCTGAGCAAGGTTGCTATTTTTTGCTTGTACTCGAATCCAGCGTGGTCGCTGGCAACACCGAATTTCATAATATTCAATAATTTAAATAATCTTTTTCTTACTTACGGTAGTGATAAACTCCTTGAGGTAGAACGGCTCGTAATAGGCTACATCCTCGAACTCTTTCTTGTTTAGGGCTTCTGTGGCAGGACGAGCCATCGATGCGGCTTTAGGGCAGCATTGGATGAAGTGGGCATTCGGACTGGTTATGGTGTCCTTGCATTTGTCAGCACCGTCGCCTATGAAAAGTACGGGGCCTTCCTCAATTTGCGTCTTGAACGAGTCTGCATCTATAATCTGAGCCACAGTAGGGGAGACCTGTCTGCCATCGGGGGTGAATATTCCTGTGTAAACTTCCATCCTTCTGGCGTCAATCATCGGAATTATGTAGCGGCAACCCTCCGGGAGCATATTCCCGTCCAATGCTTGCCAGACGAGGGTATCGAGCGTTCCAACGGAGATCATCGGGATTCCCGCCCCGAAGCAGAGGCCTTTGGCGGTGGAGACTCCGACCCTTAGTCCAGTGTAGGATCCAGGTCCTTTGCTGACAGCAACGGCATCGCAATCAGAGACTTTCAACCCTTTTTCAGAGAGCATATCGCTGACGAAAAGTGCTGTCTTCGAGGCGTGCGCTCTTGGTTCATCGCTGATCCTTTCACAGACAATCCTTCCTTCCTCCACAAGGGCTGTGGAACAAAGGGAAGTGGATGTCTCTATTAGAATGATTCTGTTCATTATTTGTTGAATATCAATTCTTTCATGTACGGGAAAAAACCATCAGCGAAACTCTTTATCGGTGAATAGAACAAAGATTTACCGATGATTTTCGAACAGTCTATCTCCAAAGCTGAAGTGACCGAATCAAAAAGCAGAATTACCAGGCCTATGACAAGAAGTACTTTCAAAAGTGCGAAGACCACACCGAGGAGTTTGTTCAACCATCCAAGCATGACGATTCTTATGATTCCTTCGACAAGTCTGCCAAGGAGGGTCAACACTAAGAAGACCACTATGAGGATGAGGGTGAACGCTATCGCTTGAAGTACGGTAGGGGAGACATTAATCACAGGTTTGATCCAATCGACCACAATGCTTGAGAAATGGAAAGACATCCATGCTCCGAGAATCAGAGCAATCAGAGCTGCGGCCTGAGCGATGAAGCCCTTTGTCAATCCACGGAATATGGCTGGCACACAACAGAGAAGGATTATGACGTCTATTACATTCATTTACTACCTATTTGATAAAAAACACGGAAATCACTATCTTTGCAAACTTGAATGCATCCGAAAGGCGCTTGTGCTTTTTAGGATGCAAAAATAGAAAGAAAATTATGACATTCAAAGAGTACAAAGGCCTTGATCTGGTTTCTGTCGGGAATGAAGTTCTTGACAGGTGGAAAAAGAATCATGCATTCGAGAAATCCCTTGAGGTTAGGGAGGGGGCACCTGAGTTCATATTCTTCGAGGGACCGCCTTCTGCTAATGGCAAGCCGGGAATCCATCACGTGATGGCACGCTCCATCAAGGATGCGATTTGTCGTTTTAAAACACAGTCTGGGTACAAGGTGAATCGCCGTGCCGGATGGGACACTCACGGACTCCCTGTGGAAATCGGTGTGGAAAAGAAACTGGGCATACATAAGGACGACATCGGAACGAAGATTTCCGTTGAGGAATATAATAAAACCTGCCGCAGCGAGGTGATGAAGTACACGGCTGAGTGGGTGAACATGACCGAACGAGTTGGCTACTGGGTTGACATGAACGATCCGTACATCACCTACGACAACCGCTACATCGAGACCTTGTGGTACCTTTTGAAGAAGATTTACGACAAGGGACTGCTCTACAAAGGGTACTCTATCCAGCCATATTCCCCATCTGACGGCACTGGTTTGAGTTCTCACGAGTTGAACCAGCCAGGCTGCTACAAAGACGTGACCGACACGACGGCCACCGTGCAGTTTGAGGTCATCAAGGACGGAAAGTCGCAGCCGCTCTTCGGGACGGAGGCTTTCCCGGTTTATTTCCTCGCTTGGACCACGACCCCGTGGACACTTCCTTCAAACACCGCGCTCTGCGTTGGACCGAAGTATGAATATGTTCGTGTTCTTTCCTTCAACCCTTACACGGGTAAGGAAGCTATTTATGTGCTAGCCAAGGACTTGGTGAGCGCTTGGTTCAATCCAAAGGCTGCGGACATTCCTCTGGAAAATTACAAACCGGGCGACAAGCTTGTGCCTTTCAAGGTGCTTGATGGCTCGTTCAAGGGCACTGACCTAGTCGGAATCCGCTACAAGCAGTTGATTCCATGGTTCAAGCCGATTGAGGAAGGTGAGCCGTTTAGGGTAATCTCTGGGGACTATGTCACCACCGAAGATGGTACTGGAATCGTCCACATCGCCCCGACTTTCGGTGCTGACGACAAGAAGGTCGCTGCCAACTTCGGTGTGCCGGGAATGATGGTTCTGGACAAAGACGGCAAGCGTCAGGCCCAGGTGGATCACGATGGGCGCTTCTACCCGATCGAGGATCTTGATCCAGAATATGTCCGCACGCATGTTGACCCTTCTTATAAGGAATATTCCGGCCGCTATGTGAAGAACGCATTTGATGACTCACTTCCAGCTGACGCTCCGACTCTTGATGTTGATCTCTGCATGATGATGAAAGAGGACGGCAGAGTGTTCAGGATCCAGAAGCAAACCCACAGCTATCCTCACAGTTGGAGGACCGACAAACCTGTCCTTTATTATCCTCTTGACGCTTGGTTCATCAAGACCACAGCTGTCAAGGATGAGATGGTGGCTCTGAACAAGACCATCACGTGGAAACCGGAATCCACCGGTACTGGGCGTTTCGGCCAGTGGCTTGAGAACATCCAGGACTGGAATCTGAGCCGCAGCCGCTTCTGGGGCACTCCGCTCCCGATCTGGCGTACTGAGGACGGCAAGGAGGAGATCTGCATCGGCACAATCGCCCAGCTCTACGCTGAGATCGACAAAGCGGTCGAGGCTGGGTTTATGACGAGCAATCCGTTTAAGGACAATGGATTCGACCCTAAGGACATGAGCAAGGAGAATTACGACAAGATTGATCTCCACAGACCTTATGTCGATAACATATTTCTTGTCAGCCCTTCCGGTAAGAAGATGACCCGTGAGACCGACTTGATCGATGTTTGGTTCGATTCCGGTGCTATGCCTTATGCTCAGGAGGGGCTTCGCAATCTTGGATCTCCTAAGTTCGGCTGCACGGCTGATTTCATCGCTGAGGGAGTTGACCAGACAAGAGGCTGGTTCTACACTCTTCACGCCATCCACACTATGATTAGTGGAACTCCGGCCTATAAGACCGTTATTTCTAACGGTTTGGTTTTGGACAAGAATGGCAACAAGATGAGCAAGCGTCTTGGCAACGCTGTGGATCCGTTCGAGGAACTGGATAAGTACGGAGCTGATGCCCTCAGGTGGTACATGCTGACAAACGCCCAGCCATGGGATAACCTCAAGTTTGACGAGGCCGGTGTCGATGAAGTACGCAGAAAATTCTTCGGAACGCTTTACAACACATATTCATTCTTCGCCCTCTACGCCAATGTTGATGGCTTTGATCCGAAGGTCGCTAAGGTGGAATATTCAAAGAGACCAGAGATTGACCGTTGGATTATCTCGTTGCTTAATTCATTGAAGAAGAAGGTGGTAGCCTCCTATGAGGACTATGACATCACGACTGCGGGACGTCTGATTCAGGATTTTGTCTGTGATGACCTTAGCAACTGGTACGTCCGCCTGAACAGGAAACGTTTCTGGGGAGGTAAGATGGATGAGGACAAGCTTGCGGCTTACCAGACTCTTTACGAGGTGCTTGTGGATGTTGCTGTGCTTTCTGCTCCTATCGCACCATTCTACATGGACAGACTCTATCTGGATCTTGTTCCGGATGGCTCGGAGTCTGTTCATTATGTGAATATGCCGTCTTGCGATGAGACTGTTATTGACACGGATCTTGAAGAGAGAATGAATTTGGCTCAGAAAGCCACTTCAATGGTTCTCGCGCTTCGTCGCAAGGTTTCCATCAAGGTGCGTCAGCCACTTCAGAAACTTATCATCCCGGTGATTTCAGCCAAGGTTCGTGAGCAGTTGGAGCAGGTTAAGTCCATAATCCTTAATGAGGTGAATGTCAAGGAGGCAGAGTTTATCTCGGACACCACAGGCATCATCACCAAGAAGATCAAGCCGAACTTCAAGACTCTCGGCAAGGTCTATGGCAAGCAGATGAAGGAGATCGCGGGTGCGTTTGCGGGATTCGATCAGGCCACAATCTCTGCCATCCAAAGTGCAGAGGCTGCTGGGTTGGCATATTCAGTGGAACTTCCTTCGGGAACTGTTGAACTCAGGCCTGGTGACTATGAAATCTCTTCCGAGGACATGCCGGGTTGGCTCGTTGCCACTGAGGGACAGCTGACCATAGCCCTTGATATTCAGATTTCTGAAGAATTGAAGAAGGAGGGAGTGGCGCGTGAGCTTATCAACAGAATCCAGAACCTTAGGAAGGACAGTGGATTCGAGGTGACAGACAAGATCGATGTGGCGATTTATGCGGACGGTGCCGCTTATGATGACATCGCTACTGCTCTTGAGGGGTACAAGGATTACGTTGCTGCCCAGACACTTGCGCTTTCTGTTACTCTCAGCTCAGTTCCTCCTGATAATGCTTCTGATGTCGAGTGGGATGAGGGAAGCATCAAGATGGTTCTATCAAGATAGTTTTTTGACCTAAATATTTTACACAATGTCAGAGTTAATCAAAGACAATGCAACCTCTGCCGAAAAGACGAAGGTGCGTTACAGTGATGAGGAACTTGAGGAGTTCCGTACCATCATAAATGACATGCTTGACAAGGCTAGGAAAGAGTATAACACCCTTCGTAGGGTAATTATGCACAATGGTAGCAACGACATCGAGGACACTACTCCGTCTTTCAAGACAGTGGAGGATGATGGCGCCTATCAACTTTCCAAGGAGGAGGCTAGTCAACTCGCTCAAAGACAGTACAAGTTCATCCAGAATCTGGAGGCAGCCCTTGTGAGGATTGAGAACAAAACCTATGGAATATGCAGGGAAACCGGTCAGCTTATTCCTAAAGAAAGGTTACGCTTGGTCCCTCATGCTACGCTGACCGTCGAGGCAAAAGAGAAACTTGCTAAAAAAGGACAGAGCTAGTGAAAGTCTCCAAAGGAAAACAGCTCCTGATTTTGGGAGTCGTACTTGTCGTCATTGACCAGGTCATCAAGATTCTGGTCAAGACGAACATGCAGATAGGTGAACATTTCAGTGTCATCGGGAACTGGTTCCAGATTTTCTTCATTGAGAATGAGGGAATGGCTTTTGGAATGAAGTTCGGTGGAGCTGTTGGTAAGTTTCTGCTGTCTTTCTTTAGGATTGCGCTTTCGGGTGTCCTCTGTTGGTGGATTGCTTCGCTTGTGCGCAAGTCTGTGGATGCAGATGGCAAACCTGCACTTCTGCCAGATGGTAAGCCATTGGTCCCAACAGGAGTACTTGTCGGTCTGACTCTGATCACAGCTGGTGCTTTCGGCAACATTATTGACAGCCTTTTCTACGGTGTGATTTTCGATTATGCACCGTTGATGTTCGGTCGAGTGGTTGACATGTTCTATTTCCCTTTGATAGACACTATCTGGCCTGATTGGGTTCCTTTTGTGGGAGGTGATCGTCTGTTGTTCTTCGCTCCTGTTTTCAATTTCGCTGACAGCTGCGTCACAGTTGGTGCCTTTTATCTGATTCTTTTCCAGAATCGTTTCTTCACTAGAACCGAGGAGAAGAAGGAAGATGGGGAAAAATAGCAAAAATATTCTCACATATTTTGCTGAACAGAAAATTTTATTTACCTTTGCATTCCCTCAATTGAGGGAACAAAGTCTGGAGAGGTGGTAGAGTGGTCGATTACGGCAGTCTTGAAAACTGTTGAGCTGCGAGGCTCCGGGGGTTCGAATCCCTCCCTCTCCGCAAGTAGTCTTGAAAATCAATGACTTACAAGAATTGCGAACAAATTTACGAACAACAGTAAGTTTGTTCGTATTGTTTTATATTGGACTCTGCTGGACTCAAAAGTTTCCATAGGTACAATACCAGGTATATCATTCAGCATTGTCGCATGAAGATTCGGACTATTAAGAAGAGTAGGAATACGGACACTGCCACAATTCCCGTCCACATCAAAACCTTCTGCCACCATTTGAGGATATTGACTTCTTTCTCGATAACGGTCTCGATGGTCTGGACTTGCTGTTCTTCTTTGTGTCGTTCCTTGTATGTCAGATAGATTCCAATCGAATCCACGACCGCCTTTGACGTAAGTCTGTTGTCTTTAAGAGCCAATGTCTGCTGAACTCTTGAGGATTCTTTGAGTGTGCGAATTTCCTCCAGTCTTGCTCGGCCAGTTGAATCGCACTTGATCAAAGCCTGAACGATGGAAAAATCTGGCTGAACTTGAATGACTGTATCTCGGATGGTCTCGGTTACTACAATCGTGTGCTCGATACTTTCAGTCTTGTGAGGATATAATTTCGGGCAGCAGGAAGCTGCGGCCAATGCACACAAGAGTATAATTTTAGATTTCATTGTGCTGATGTTTAATGATTTGTATTAACTTTGTGGGCAGAAATATATTCAACATATGAAGAACAAGAAACTGCGTATCACAGAAAAGGACTTTCTTCTGGCTAACCGC
>ERZ808267.224-NODE-224-length-20574-cov-2.951898_pt1 | contig 20574 bp, 16 predicted proteins | sample MGYA00521241_ERZ808267 | MGnify/ENA primary metagenome ERZ808267 (study PRJEB31516, sample SAMN03275592) | gut metagenome | biome: mammalia-associated habitat; material: feces | host: Papio cynocephalus | place: Kenya | collected 2012-07-19 ... | reverse complement strand
GGAGATGACAGCGATTTTGACCAAAAATTATTGGCAACCAAGACGCGTATCACTCAGATGATTACCGCTGAATATACCGAGGCTGTTATTACTGTTCAACAGGGCAACCGTATCAGAGTTGAGGTTCCTGATGTATCTGACCCAGAGACAGTATTTGACCTAATTGGACAACCTGCATCGCTGGAATTCAAGGCGGAGGAGGATTCTGACGGTCATGTTAACGAGGCAGTTTTGACTGGTGAAAACATTGTCAAGGCGTATGCTTCGCAACAACAGACATCTAGCGGCTCGTTTGAGTATGGTGTTAGTATTGAGTTTGATGCAGAGGGTGCTCAAGCTTTCTACAAATTAACTCAACAACAAACTGGGGACAAGATTTATATTTACCGTAATGGTGAATTGTTCTCTGCACCTACTGTAAATGAGGCTATCGCAGGTGGTAAAACTTTTATTTCGGGTAGTATGAGCACTTTCCAAGAGGCAGAGGAGTTTGCTACTCAGATTTTGAGTGGTACTTTCTCGCTAGAGCTCACGCTACTAGAAAACACGGTTGTTAGCGCTACCTTGGGCGTGAACGCAATAAAGTACGGTCTTATTGCTGGTGGAATTGCGATTTTGTTGATTTTTGCATTTATGATTTGGCGTTATAGAATGATGGGAGTTATGGCGAGTATCGCTCTTTGCTTCTACATTATCCTTATGCTATTCTTCTTGCAGGCGTTGCCATTCGTACAACTTACTTTGGCTGGTATTGCTGGTATTATTCTTTCTATTGGTATGGCAATTGACGGTAATATTATCATCTTTGAACGTATCAAGGAGGAGTATGCCACTGGTAAGAGAATTAATCAATCAATTCGCAGCGGTTTCAAGAAGTCTTTGACTGCTATTCTTGACTCAAACATCACTACTATTGTAGTTTCATTGATTTTGATTTTGTTGGGTACGGGTTCTATCCGTGGTTTTGCGGTAACCTTGCTCATCGGTACTGTATTAAGTATGTTTACAGCGTTGGTTGTAACGAGAGGTTTGTTGTCAACCTATTATCCATTGAACTCCAACAAAGCCAAACCATACAACTTGAAAAGGGAGGAAGATGTAATTGAACTTGCGTAAACGAAATTTTGACGAAATGAAGCGTAATTTTACTCCTAGTCGTTGGACAAAGTATTTTGTAATTTTTAGTGCTACCATTATTTTGGTAGGTGCAATAATATTGCTTGCTTGTGGATTTAATCTCGGCATGGACTTTACTGGTGGTAATGTTCTCAATATCAAGTCATCAACTGAAATTTCCACAGAGGAATACAACACTATTGTAGACACTTCTAGACGCATTTTGGGTGAACAGGGGCTGAGCCTTTCCCAAGCACAAATTGTAGGTGAGTCTGGACAACAATCAGTATCAATACAATATCAAAACAAAGCGGGCGTTGAGGATATGTCCGAAATAAACTCTGCTATTGTTACGGCATTAGGTGAGGCGTTACCTGACTATACAGTAACCAATGCGGAAACAAAGAGCGCTTCTGCAAGTGCTGAGTTATTAACTAATGCATTGCTTGCTGTGTTTATTGCTCTCATATTTATCCTGATTTATATCGCTATTCGATTTGAATTTCTGAGTGGTGTTGCTGCACTAATAACATTGTTCCACGATGTGCTTATTATGTGTGCATTCGTATTGATTTTTCGTATCGAAATCAACAGCTCGTTTGTTGCAGCTGTAATTACAATTTTGGGTTACTCAATCAACAACACTATTATTGTATTTGATCGTGTAAGAGAGAATTTGGGTAAACCTAGTCTCGACAACTTGTCAAATAGGCAAATTGCTGACTTGTCAATCAGGCAAACTCTCAACAGGACGCTCAACACATCTATTACCACAATTTTGGCAATCTTTATGTTGGCTCTGATTGGTGTACAGCAAATGTCAGAATTTGTAATTCCAATTTTGATTGGTTTGATTGCGGGTACTTATGCTTCAATCTTCATCTCTGCACCATTGTGGGCGTTGATGATGTCAAAGAACTCTAAGCATGGAATTAGAGAGAGAGCAAAAGCAAAGGCTGAAAAAGCCGCTCAAAAAGAAGAAATGGTAGATGCTACTGCGACTGCTGTTGAAGAATAAATAAAAGCCTTCCCAATTTTATCGGGAGGCTTTTTGTAAAGGATAAGAGTTAAATAATGAAATTTAAGAAAACTAACAAAGTTCAATATGACCAAAATCAGGTTTTGAGCATTTCAAAAAAGTTTGGGGTGTCTAATGATGTTGCAGAAATTATACTGCAAAGAGGGTTCTGTGATGATGTCGAGATTGCCAAGTTTCTCAATCCTAGATTAGAGGATATGCACGACCCATATTTATTTAATGATATGGATAAAGTTGTCGCAAGGATTCGCAAGGCACTCAACGACAATGAGAGTATTTTGATTTTTGGCGACTATGATGTAGACGGAATTACGAGTAGTTATATTCTATTAGACTATTTTCGTTCTGTCGGGAGTAACGCAAATACCTTTTTGCCGAATAGGTATTCTGACGGATACGGACTTACTCGTGATGCAGTAAATTATGTTATTAATGAATTTGAGCCTAGTCTTAACTGTGGATTGTGGAATTAGCGGGTATGAGGAAATTGAGTATATCAAGTCAAAAGGGATTGATGTGATTGTAACTGACCACCATGATTGTCCTGAGGTTTTGCCTGATTGCTTGGTTATAGATGCCAAAATTCCTAATCAACGTTATCCTTTCAGAGAATTATGCGGCGCTGGTGTGGCTCTCAAACTGGTTGAGGCACTGTCGAACAAGGACACGATGAAAAAATATTTGCCTGTTTGTGCTATTGCGACAGTCTCTGATATTGTTCCGCTTGTCGATGAAAATAGAGTAATTGTAAAATACGGGCTAGATGCTCCTCTCAAAGCGTTCCCTGACGGTATTGTAGCACTTTGCAAAGAGTTAAAATTGGGGAACAAAATTACCAGTCAAGATATTAGTTTCAAACTTGCACCCAAACTTAATGCTTCGGGGCGAATGGGGGACGCAAATCACAGTTTGAAATTGTATATCGAAAAAGACCGCAACAAGATAAAAAATTTGGTTGCTCAACTCTTGCAATATAATTTGGAGAGGCAAGATTTATGCAATATCGTATATGTTGACTGTATAAACCAACTCAAAAAGATGAATTTGGCGGATAAGAAAGCAATCGTTTTATATAGCGATAAGTGGAGCATTGGAATACTTGGAATTGTTGCGGCTCGCATAACTGACGAGTACAAGAGGCCTACATTTTTACTCGGGAAAGAGGGCGAATTTTATAAGGGGTCGTGTCGCAGTATTGAGGGCATTAATGTACATAGCGTTTTGTCGCAAATGCAGGACATACTTACCAGTTTCGGTGGTCATGTAATGGCGGCTGGTATGACCGTTCATCAGGACAAGGTCGCAGAGTTCAAATCAAAAGTTGAGAGTATTATTGCGACAGAGTATGGCGATGGGTATTTTGAGCCTTTTTGTGAGTATGACCTTGATATGGAGGTTAATGAAATTTCTATCGAGAGGCTCAGGAAACTGTCTGTTTTGGAGCCGTATGGTTGCCAAAACACAGTGCCGAATTTCAAGATTAGGTTTGAAAAAGCAAATGTTACTCCGATGAAAAGTAATTCGAGCCACTTGACTGTGCAGACTCCGACTGTGAATTTACTAGCTTTTAATAGTGGGCAGTATTTTAACTTGTTGAGTCAGAGCAGTACCAAGGAGTGTATTGTCGAACTTTGGGTTGACACTTTTAGAGGGGTAGATAGTTGCAAGGGTATTATCAAGCATTTGCAGATTTGCTCTGCGCCGAATGTAGGTGAGGAGAGAGTCGGTGGGGAATACATCAAGCAGTTGGCGTTGCGTGCTGATGGTGTCCTATCTCATTACACTACCTATAGCAAGCATAATTTGAGTGCGTTGTTAGATGAATCACAAGGTAAACTTTATGGTACTTTGGTGATTGCGAATACTCTCAAAAGTTATAAGGATTTTTGCGACCACTATGCTGCGAAATATAATATTGTATGTTACGAGTATCTAAACTTGACCAATAATTGTGGGTACAATACCATTTGTTTATGCCCAGCTATCAAGAATGATTATCATAATTTTTCTAGGATAATTTTGCTCGACAGCGTCCTTGATGAAGCGTACCTTGTGTATCTCAATTCTTGCACAAATGCAAAAATCTATTTGCCTAGTTCAACGCCTTTTGTGTACTCTCCGTTCAAGTTTATTGATTTGAGCCGCAAAGTTTTTGGTGATTATTTTAACATTATCAAAAAGGCGAGTAAATCTAGTCTTGTAGGTTTTGATGATTATAACTATTATAATAAATTAAAAAAAATGCAGAAAGATATTAATTATGTTCAATTTGTTGCGTGTTTGTTGACCTTTGAGCAGTTGGGGCTTTTGCAAATTAATGATGAACTGGGTAACTACTTTATCAGAATGACAAATAAGCCATCAACAACCCTCACAAATTCTAATTTTTATAACAAATTGGAACTGATTTTGAAAACATATTAAAGAGGAATTATGCCAAAATTAAGAATCCCAAAAGTCAAAGTTAAACCAAAAGATTTCACAAAATTGCCGTGGACAGAAGAATTTAGAGTCAAGTATCCTACTCAAATTGTAGCTAAACTCGTTGAGGGCGGTGTTCCTTGCGAAGATTTGAGAGATTACCTATTTGTTGAGAAACATATGGATTTTCGCAAGGCGAATTTGCTAGTCAGTGCTTATCAACAAGAGTCGGGAATTGTGCGGAATGATAGTGAAGTTTTGTTGGAAATTTGCGTGCCGATTTGTGATAATCAATGTTCTAATTGTAATCGAGTTACGTACAAGAGAACGCATAAATGTTATGCTCAATATTATGACGCACTAGTTAGTGAAATTCAGGCGACTCGTGATATGATTCGTAAAAAGGGTTATTTTGTTAAAGCCGTATGTTTTACTGGTAATGTTCTGGCTTTCGCCCCGAATGAGATTGAGGAAATTTTTGCACTGGTTGCCTATCCTTTATGCGAAATTTGTGTCGAAGTGAGTGATGCGAAACATATTACTCGTGAAAAATTGGATATTCTCAAAAAATTTAATAATGTGCGCTTTATCCTGAATGCTCTTACATTCAATATGGTTACCTTGCGTAGTATAAACAAGCATTTTGAGTTGCGAGAAATTAGGTCGAATTTGGAGTTGTTGAAAGCGTATAACTTTGACCTAAATATACGTTTGGTTGTGGGAATGGGTAAGGAGAGGGATTTGCAGTTAATGCGTAACCTCAAATTGTCTATGGAATTTGGGGCGGACTGTATAGACTTGTTCGCTAGGTATTGTCCTAAAATTCAAAATGCACCTATGTTGGAGCAAGCAAAGGTTGCCGCCCAACGCAAAATACAAGAAACTGTAAATGACTATATGACGGAACAGAAATTTACTCCATATTTCCTGTACTGCTCTGAGGTGGAGGGAGGCTGTTTTGAAAATGTCGGATATTGCCTGTCGGGGATGAAGAGCAAGTTTTTGGAAGATAGGATGTATGGCATTTCTACTGTCATTGGCTGCGGAGTATGTGCTGAAAGTATGATTGTCAAAAACCTGCCGAATATTAGGAAGAATTATCAAAATTCGACCGATTTGAAAGAATATACCAAGAATGTAGACAAAATTATCGACAAAAAATTAGAGTTTTTTGCATAAAGTCTTTACAAACGGCGGGCTTTATGCTATAATGCAAGCATACCTATTACTAGGCTTGACGGATTTACTCCGCGTCTTGCGTTGTTTTAGGCGAATTTATTTACGGAGGAACATAAATTATGATGACTAAACAAGAAATCATCGCTAAGTACGGTCAGAATGAGAAGGACACTGGTTCTACAGAGGTTCAAATCGCTCTCCTTACAGAGAGAATTAACCATTTGACTGCTCACTTGCAGGCTCACCCAAAGGACAACCACACTCGTCGTGGTTTGTTGAAGTTGGTAGGTAAGCGTCAAGGTTTGAGAAAGTACTTGGAGCGTACTGACCTAGAAAGTTACAGGAAACTCAATGCCGAACTTGGCTTGCGTTAATAAAGAAGTGGCATCATTGCCGCTTTTTTGTTTACAAAATATTTTGAGGTAAAAAATGGAAGTTTTACAAGATTACAGTTTAGAAGAACTACAAGCATTAATTAAGGATTTTGGAGAAAAACCTTTTAGAGCACGCCAAATTATGGATAATATTGTTTTGGGCAAAAAAATCAGCGAGTACAGTAATATCTCTAATGAGTTAAAGCAGAAATTATTGGGGAGATTTTATGATTTTCCTCTCAAAATTCATACTGTTTTGGAGGGAAAGGACGGCACAAAAAAATTTGCCTATGAATTGTGTGATGGTAACATTATCGAAGGTGTGCTAATGAGCTACAAATACGGGAATACTTTGTGCGTTTCGACACAGGTTGGGTGTCGTATGGGGTGCAAGTTCTGTGCTTCTACTCTCAATGGGTTGGTTAGGAATTTGACTTGCGGCGAAATTTTGAGTCAAGTTTTGCTCGTTAATGCGTATTTGGGTGGCAAGAAAGATAGAGAAAGGGCGATAACCAATGTTGTACTAATGGGGAGTGGCGAGCCGCTAGATAACTATGATAATGTTGTCAAATTCATTCGCCTCATCAATTCGCCAGATGGCTTGAATATGTCGGAAAGGAATATTTCGCTATCTACTTGCGGAATTGTGCCTAATATAGTTAGGCTTGCTCACGAAAATTTACAGGTAGTTTTGACAATTTCACTACACGCACCGAATGATGAAATCCGCAGAAAAATTATGCCAATTGCTAACCGCTACTCGGTTGCCGAGATAATCGCTGCAGCAAAAGAGTATTTTGAAATCACTGGTAGGCGAGTAATTTTTGAGTATGCTCTGACAGACGGGGTCAACAACACGCCCGAGTGTGCCCACGAACTGGCGGGGCTAGTAAAAGGCTTCCCGAGCCATGTAAATTTAATTCCACTAAATGAAGTTAAAGAAAGAGAATTGAAAACGGTTACGCACAAAAAAGCAGAGCAATTTGCTAATATTCTGATAAAGTTGGGTGTTTCTGTTACGGTTAGGCGTACTATTGGTGATGATATTGGTGGTGCTTGCGGTCAATTGAGAAATTCTATTATAAATAAAGATTAATAAAAAAGTCCCATAAAATGGGGCTTTATATTTTTGCTTGCTCTTCGGCGGCAGCAACCTCTGCATTCATAGAAATTCCATTTTCTGGTAGTTCTCGCAAAGGAGTGCCGTAATGGCGAGCGTATTCTTGATTAATTATATCACACAAAGTGTTTAGACAAGGAGTAGGGGTGTTGTGTGAATTGTCTATGCGATAGGAATAGACATTGCGGTTCTTGCACTCTCTCTCGTGAGAAAGGTAGGTCTGTCTTTCTGCGACATTTGTGTTGTCGTTTCTGCCACAAATCCTAGATAGCAAAATTTCGTCAGGAGCGTCTATCAGAACGGAAACCATAGGCAAGACTGGCTCACAACGCAAACTCAACCCGTAATCAATACGCCTCATAACATTTTGGTAGCCCTCCACATCAAAATCCTTTATCAAAACTTTGGTTTGCTGCATTTTGTCCAAAATCACAGGGAGATGAGTACCATAAAAGTTATTATAAACTTTTTTTGCCTCAATGACCTCGTGTCGTCTAATAGCAGCACGGAAACCGTCTTTATCAAAAAATATGTAATCACGACCATTTTGCTCACCCTCACGAGGTGGTCTAGCCGTGCAAGTAGGGAATGTATTTAGATTTTGTTTGCCAAAAATCTCAATAGCCTTTTTAATTATAGTTGTTTTGCCTGCACCAGTACTACCCGCAATCAAAAACAACATATTCCCGTTCTGCATAATTTCTCCTAAGTTCAAAAAGATTTTGTAAAATAATAACCTAAACTGTTGATTTTGTCAAGTGAATGTTAGCATAAAAAGGTTGACGAAATAATATATTGGTTTAGAGGTTATTATGAAGATAGGCAAAAAATTTTTGGTTTCGATGGGCATAAACTGTGTGATTGTGGTAATGCTCGCAACAATTGCAGTGTTGGCATTTGATAACAATATCAAGAGCGTATTTGTCCCTAGTTCGGAGGGCGTATATTATAGAGGGAGTACAGAAAAAGCAGAGGTAACGCTGATGATTAATGTGTACTGGGGGAATGAGTATTTGGAAAGTATGCTAACTACTTTGGACGAATTTGAGGTCAAGACAACATTTTTTGTAGGTGGGAGTTGGGTGAGTCGTTTCCCTGAACTCTTTATGAAAATTGTGGAGCGTGGACACGAAATCGGAAATCACGGGTATTTTCACAAAGACCAAGGTAAACTGAATTTTGAGCAAAATCAGCAGGAAATTATGAATACTCACAAGTTGGTGCTGGAATATACGGGGAAGCCGATGAAGTTATTTGCACCGCCGTCTGGCTCATTCAATGAACATACGGTTTCGGCTGCAAAAATTCACGGGTATCAGACAATTATGTGGTCAAGAGATACGATTGATTGGCGGGATAAAAATACTCAAACAATTTATAATCGTGCGGTCAAAAATATGTCAAATGGCGATTTGATACTGATGCACCCTACGCTAAACACGATGGAAGCGTTGCCTCAAATCCTCAAATTTTGCAAAGAAAACAATTTTAAGGTCGTACCAGTTTCGCAAAATATAGCCATTTGATTGTAAAAAACACAAAAAAGTGCTACACTTAAACTACTAAATTTAGGGAATATATGGAGAATTTTATGAATACAAAGACTTATGATTGTGGTTTAAGACTAATACACGAAGAAAATGATACTATTGCGGCGGCAGTTGTCAAAATATATTGTCTGGTCGGAGGTAGAGACGAGGACGATAGCAATCGTGGAATTGCGCATTTGTTGGAGCATATGTTTTTTAAGGGAACTAAAACTAGAAACGCTCATCAAATCAACTCGACTTTTGATAAATTAGGCGTTATGATAAATGCATTTACCGATTTTGATAGGACATGTTTTCATGCGCAGGGCTTGACAGAGCATTTGAGTACTATTTTTGATGTTATGAGTGATTGTCTGTACAATTCCGTTTTTGACGCAAAAGAATTAGCAAAAGAAAAGACAGTTGTTTGCAGTGAACTAGAAATGTACGAAAATGATTTTGAGAGTGTTGCTGGTACAAATTCGATAATTGTAGGCTTGCAGGGGACGGGGTACGACTATGTGCTGGGTGGCACTGTTAAGTCAGTTTCTCGTTTACAAACAGAGGATTTACTTGCTTTCCGTGACAAGTGGTACACGCCAAATAGAATTGTGGTGTCAGTCTGCGGTAATATTGATTTTGGGACAGTGGACAAATTGGTTCAAGAGTATCTAATTTTACCTAAATTCAAGACTCAAAAACCGATTTCTTTTAGGAAAGATTGTTTGCCGATTGATATAAAGACTAGGTACAAATTTGAGAGCAAAAATACTGACCAAGTCTATGGTTATCTAAATTTTAGGGGGATAAACAAGTCTAGCCCAGACAAGTATGCTTTTAATCTAGCAAGGTTGTGCTTGGGTTCTACGAGTACTTCTAGGTTGTTTGTCAAATTGCGTGAAGAGTACGGTTTGGTCTACGTGATTGGTACTGCGCCTTGCCTATTTGGAGATTGTGGCGTGAATAGTATTAATTTTATCAGTAGTGAGCAAAATGCCAAACAGGTGGTTGAATTAATCAAGGAAACAATACAAGATATTAGAGAAAACGGCTTTACCAACGATGAGTTAAAAACCTTCAAAAACATCTGCAAAAGTTCGCTAGTTCTCTCTCAACAAACGATTTCGGCGCGTGCTTCGAGAAATGGTGAAGTGTTAATTTACAATGATTCTGATTTTGACGTAAATTACGAATTAGCACAGATTGACGCTGTAGCACTGGAAGAAATGAATGCTGCATTCAATAAATATTTTGACGCAGATTACCTTACCGCTAGCGTTGTAAGCAAAACAGAAGTGGTAGATGTACTCTCTATCTTTGGAGTTTGACAAAAATTTCTATATTCATAATTCAAAAAATATATTGTTTTGTTTGTGTTTTGCGGGGAAAAATGATAATATAGAATATAAGAGATTTGCAAGAGATTTTGGAGGTATGTTTTGCAGAAATACACAAGTAGAAATGTGAGCGACAAAAAAACTATGTCCACCTCGACAAAGTGGGGGATTACGCTGCTCGTGCTTTCGATGGTTTTGTTGTTCTGTATCATTACTAATTGGTTGCCGTTCATTCGCTCTGCTTTGTTGGGTGTTTTTGGCTTGGCTCTCTATCCCGTATTAGTTATGACTACGTGTATGGGGATAGTGCTGATTAGTGGTAAGAAATTGTGCATAGCAAAAAACTATGTATTCTCGTTAATTGGTCTATATTTTATCATTGTTTGCGTGTTGCAAACGGTGTTGACTGATTTGACTCCAAATAGTTTCGGGCAATATTTGTCCGAGGTATACAACGCAAAGACCACTCCGGGTGGTGCGTTATCGGGAATATTTGCCTATGGTATTAGTGCGCTAGTTAATCTCGCTGGGACATTAATTGTGTTTGGAATTTTTGCGATTATTTGTATTGCTTGTATGATTGATTACAGCCTAAAACGCAAAGATTACAAGAAAATTAATCAACGTTCAATTTCTTATCCTGTGAGGAATGCTGCCTCTCAAAATTATACTGAGGTTGCAAAGGCGAGTATTCTAGGTAAATCTGCCGCAAATCAGCGTAGTAGCGAGGCGATAAATATCACGTTGGACGCAAAGCAAAAGCAGCAAAATGTGAGTAATGCTGATGATTTTGCTGATAGATTTGCTCGTAAAATCTTTGGCGATGATTATGAAACTATGACAAAGAAAGATGAGCCAAAGGCGGAAAGTCAAGAGCCAATGACAATATCGCAATATATCTCGAATGCAAAAGAAAATTCATTTGCAAATTTCAGTAAAAATACTGCGGGGGGGAGTTCTACAAAGTCGCAAAATAGTTTCGGGCAAGGCAACAATTTCTCTCAAAACAAGAGTTTTGATGATGATTTCTTCCAACCAAAGGAAAGTTTTTCGTTTGCTGAGACAAAGCCTGCTCCAATACAAAAGGATGCTACCAAACAAGGTGATTTTTGTGCAGACCTAAAACTAGAAGAACTAAAGCCTATGTCTATGTCGTCAATGAACAATTCTGGTATAAAATCTTTTGGCGATATTGATAAACTTTTTGATGATGTCAAACCAAGCGGTGGATTTAGGAATGATTTTGCACAAGATTTGAAGCCTAAGGCTCATCAAGAGAAATTAGAGCAGTTGGAAATGCCTCAGACGAAGCCGACTACTAGCCCTACAACAGTTTACAAGAGACCTAGTCCGTATGTGCGTCCTCCGATGACTTTCCTTACGACCCAATCGAGCAAAATGGACGGCAACGAGATGGAATTCAAGCAGAATGCTCGAATATTGGAGGAAACGCTAGAAAGCTTCAAAATCTCTGCTGTGGTAGAAAGTATTGTTCAGGGGCCTGCGGTAACAAGGTACGAAATCAAGATGCCTGCTGGTATTTCTGTAAACAAAATTAAGCAGCACGCTGACGATATTGCGATGATGATGCGTTCAATAGGTGGTGTCCGTATTGAAGCTCCGATTCCGGGTAAAAACCTCGTAGGTATCGAAATTCCTAACAAAAAGATAGCAACTATCGGACTGAAAGATGTGCTGGATTCGCCAGAGTTCCACAATACAAAATCGGCGTTGCCTTTTGCTTTGGGAAAGGATATTTCAGGTTCTATCAAAATTTGTAATTTGGCGTCAATGCCGCACTTATTGGTTGCTGGTTCGACTGGTTCTGGTAAGAGTGTGTGCTTAAATATCATTATTATCAGCTTGCTATATAAAATGGGGCCAGACGACCTCAAACTTATTTTGATTGACCCAAAACGAGTAGAATTTTCAAACTTCAACGGGTTGCCACATTTGTATACGCCAGAGGCTATTTGTCAGCCAAAACAAGCGCTCAGTGCGTTCGATTGGGCAATTGGCGAAATGGATAGGCGATTTAGTACTTTCCAGCGTCTCAAAGTGCGTAATTTTGAGGAATACAACTCATTAGAGGCTGTGTACAAGGGAAGAGAACCAAAGATTCCTAGAATTGTGATTATTGTTGATGAGTTGGCAGACCTAATGATGTTCGGCAAAAAGGACTTGGAGGACAAGATTATGCGTATAGCTCAACTTGCTCGTGCCGCTGGTATTCACCTCGTGATTGCCACCCAGCGTCCATCGGTTGATGTCATCACTGGTACGATCAAGACGAACTTGCCATCTCGTATTGCGTTCTCGCTCAACAGCTATCAGGACTCTATGACCATTATTAATCAAGGTGGTGCGGAGAAACTTTTGGGTAAAGGTGATATGCTGTACTTCCCGCAAGATATGTCTGAACCTGTTCGTATCCAATGTCCATATCTAAATAACCAAGAAATCAATAATATTGTTGACTTCATTATCAAGAATAACGATGTTGAGTATGATGATACTATTGTTGATCAGATTATGAACGGTAAGGGCAGTGGTAGCGGTGGCGGTGCTAGTGCTGGCGGAGATGACGGCGGCGATGGGGTAGAATATGATCCAATTTTGCCAAAGGCGCTCTTCGACTTTATTAAATCAGGAAATGCGTCAATTAGTGCAATTCAACGCCGTTATGCAGTTGGTTATGCTCGTGCTGCGAGAATCGTAGACCAAATGGAAACGAATGGCTTTATTTCGCCTGCCGATGGTACAAACAAGCGTAAAGTCTTGATTGATGAAAATAAATATAATGAGCTTTTCTCTGACGGTGGTTTTCTGACAGATGATTAGCAAAAAATGAGGATATTATGAATTTACCAAACAAATTGTCTTTTTTGAGGATATTTTTAGTCCCTGTTATGATGTTCTTTTATCTAGCAACATTTATCCCTTATGGTAAGGTCATTGCGGTTGCTCTGTTTATTGTTGCTGCACTAACTGACCTGTTCGATGGGAAAATTGCGAGAAAGAGGGGCGAAGTTACCGATTTGGGGAAACTTTTAGACCCGCTCGCTGACAAAATGCTCTATACTTGTGCGTTTTTCCTAATAATAGCGGACGGTACGGTTGCTTCTCCTTGGGGAATTATTGCTTTGTCAATTCTTTTTGTTAGAGATTCACTTATCAATGGTGTTAGACAAGTTGCCGCTAGTAAGGGGCAGGTCTTGGCTGCTGCAAAGAGTGGCAAGTTAAAGGCGTTTTTGACTGATATTTATATTCCTATGTTTATGTTTATTTCGCAAGGGTTATTTGTCGGAACGGGAATCGCTGCTTGTGATGTTATCAATCAGGTGTTGGCAATTATGGCATATTCTGTTATGGGTGTTGCGACAGTGGTTACAATTTACTCGGGTGTTGAATATTGCGTAAAAAACAAGCACATTTTTGTAGAAAAAACAGCGGAAGAGTCAGTGGAAACTGCAAAAGACACAAGTGAAAAGGAACAAGCAAAAGAGTGAAAACATCATTTATCGTAATTTGTGATGATTTGAATAATGTAAAGATGCCTATAACTCCTGTTGTAGGCTTTTTTGCTATTTTGGGTTATCAAATGGATAATATCAAATTGATTACTACCGATTTTTTGGAACAACAGTTGACGGAGTTAATGATGGATAAAAGCGTTATCTTTGTTCCGTTCGATAATCAGGAGTGTCTAGCACGAGTAAAATCTGTTTTGGATACTTATGTGCAAGCAACGGTTTATACTCGTAGAGAGTTTGGTTACATTGCTCAAAATTCGGATAAAATTTGCTTTATTATTAATATAGGATTAGGCGATGGGGTAGTTGACGCTCTGCGAAGTGAAAATGATAGAGGTAATTTGCCCGCAAATGGGGGAGTTAATTTCAAACTATTCGTTGAGGAGGGCGTATCTGAAATTATAAATATTTCAGAGTGTTTGTCGGATAGTGTAGGCGCTGATTTTACTTATAACTATGACTGCGGCGATATGCTGCTGCATTTTGGTTGTGATAGTGGCGAGAGTTCGCTAATAGAGCAGCAAGTTTATTCGGCTTTGGGCGACAAAATTTATATTGATGACTCCATTTCGATTGATGAGGCGTTGCTGGAATTAATGACTGTGCAGAGACGGCGATTATTAATACTCGATTATGCTGGGTGCGACTTCCTCAAAACTGGACTAGATAATTTTGTATCAAAAGGTATTGTGGAGTTTCTCGAAAAACGAGAATTCAAGAATTTGGATAAGGCAAGGCAATATATTTTTGACAATAAATTTGATATTTTGATGGTTGTGAGCAGAAATTCGGAGGGGTTTGTTTTGGCTTTTATTGACGAAATTAAGAGCAAAAATGTTCAAATATCGTTCAAAAGTTTTCAAAAATATGGGGTAAAAGGGTTATTTTACCTAATTTTATATAATATTTTGGAGAAATTTCGCAAAAACACTTGGTAATTTGATTTTTATAGTGTATAATTAGAACATATTAACAAAAGAGAATGAGGTGGCTATTTTGGATAGTTTGGAAAAGGCAAAGAATTTGGAACAACTTATGGCGCAAATTGAGAAGCAATTTGGCAAAGGTTCTATTATGCGTTTGGGGGATAACGCTCATCAAGTGGTGGACACAATCCCTACTGGGTGTTTGACACTCGATTTGGCACTAGGAATAGGGGGTATGCCGAGAGGGCGTATTGTGGAGATTTACGGACCTGAGTCTTCTGGTAAGACTACGGTTGCGTTGCATGTCGTGGCTGAAGCACAGAAGAAGGGGTGTACTGCTGCTTTTATCGATGCAGAACACGCACTTGACCCAGTGTATGCTGCGAACTTGGGCGTAAATATTAATGAGTTATATATTTCGCAACCTGATAATGGTGAGCAGGCTCTCGACATCACTGAGAGTTTGGTAAAGAGTGGGAGTATTGATTTGGTAGTAATTGACTCTGTTGCAGCGCTCACTCCAAAAGCAGAATTGGACGGTGAAATGGGCGATGCTCATGTTGGTTTGCTGGCGAGACTTATGAGTCAAGCAATGCGTAAGTTGACTGCTTATATTAACAAGTCTAATGTTTGTGTGATTTTTATTAATCAGTTGAGAGAGAAAGTTGGCGTAATGTTTGGTAATCCTGAAACTACTACTGGTGGTAAGGCTCTCAAATTTTATTCTAGTATCCGCCTAGATGTTAGAAAAGCTGACACGATAAAAGACGGTACTGACGCAATAGGTAATAGGACTCGTGTAAAAGTTGTCAAGAATAAACTTGCACCGCCTTTCAAAACTTGCGAATTTGATATTATTTATGGTAAGGGTATTTCAAAAGAGGGTTGTCTTTTGGACTTGGCTATTGAAACTGGTATTATTCAGAAGAGTGGCAGTTGGTTTGCTTATAATGATGAGAAGATTGGGCAAGGTAAGGAAAATGTCAAACAGTATATAGTGGAGCACCCTGAATTTGCGCAGGAATTGCACGACCAAATTAGTGATTTTTATGCACCAAAGAGATGCGTAGAGGTACGCTCTAGCTCGGAGGAATAACATCTAAATCAATGGATATTTTAGCGTAATTTAGTTTGGTTTTGTTTTAATGGTTTAGTTTATTTTGTTTTGGGCATAATAATTCTTTGTAAATCATATTATTTTTATAATTAACTTGACTTTTTATTGATAATAATTTACAATTGATATGTAAAATGTTGGCATTTTGTCGACATTTTGAAACTAATAAATCTGAGAGGGAATAACCAATGCAAAATACCATTAATATGGGTTTGCTTGGTCTCCAAATGAATACCGCAATATTTGTCCTAGCAATCGTATTATGCGTAATTGTGGGAGCAGTTGTCGGAATATTATTGTTTAGAATGGTGTTTTTGAAGAAAATCAATAACGCCAAATGTTCCGCATCAAAAATTATAGAGGATGCTCATTTAGAAGCCAAGACGATCCAAAAGGAGGCTAGGCTTTCTGCTCAAGAAGAGTCTTTGCGAATCAAGACTGAAACTGAAAATGAGTTAAAAGTTCGCAGGAATGAAATTGAAAAGTTGAATAACAGATACTTGCAACGAGAAGAGTTTATCAATAATCGTGAGCAGAGCTTGGACAACAAAAACGAAAACTTAGAAAAATTCAAAGAAAAACTAGAAGCAAAAGAAAAGGCACTTGCGTCTCAAGAGGACGAGATTGCTGCCAAAAAAATTGAGGCAGATAAAGTGCTAGAACGCAATGCTCGAATGAGCCAAGAAGAAGCCAAGGAAATGCTTATCAAGCAGATTACTGAGGAAGCAAAGCGTGATGCTAATGTTATGGTCAAGCAGATTACTGATGAGGCTTATGACAATGCTCACAAAACTGCTACCGAAATCATATGTAATGCTATACAGAAGTATTCTGCTGATTTGACGAGTGAGGCAACAATTACTACAATAACTTTGCCAAACGATGAGATGAAAGGGCGTTTGATTGGTCGTGAAGGGCGTAATATCAAGGCTTTGGAACAGGCTACAGGAATTGACCTAATTATTGATGACACACCAGAGGTTATCGTTGTGTCTGGCTTTGACCCAATTAGGCGTGAGGTGGCTAGACTCGCTATCAATAAATTAATGCAAGACGGTAGAATTCACCCGGGTCGTATCGAGGAGATCGTGGCAAAAACTCGCAAAGACCTCGAACACGACATCAAGGAAGCTGGTGAGGCTGCTGTTATGGAAGTCGGAATTATGGGGCTTCATTCTGAATTGGTCAAAACTATGGGACGGCTCAAGTACCGTACGAGTTACGGGCAAAATGTGCTCAAACATTCTATTGAGGTGGCATACCTTGCTGACGAGGCGGTTTCTTGCACGATATTGGTAAGGCTGTTGACCATGAGCAAGAAGGGACACATGTTACAATTGGTGTTCAATTGGCTCGTAAATACAAGGAAAACGAAAAGGTAATTAACTGTATTGAGGCACACCACGGTGATGTAGAATTTACTTGTGTTGAGGCAATGCTTGTACAAGCGGCTGACGCTATTTCAAGTAGTAGACCAGGCGCTCGTAGGGAGTCGTTGGAGAGTTATATCCACCGCTTGCAAAAGTTGGAGGAAATTGCCAATTCGTTCAAGGGTGTTGACAAGGCATACGCAATTCAAGCAGGTAGAGAAATTCGTGTTGCAGTCAAGCCTGAGTTGATTTCTGATGCCGATATGGATATTCTATCACGCGATATTGCAAAAGCAATTGAGGCACAAATGGAATATCCGGGTGTTATCAAGGTAAATGTTATCAGAGAAATGCGTTCTGTAAATTTTGCCAAATAATAAGGAGACCTTATGCAAATAGCAGATGCACATAATGATTTATTAATGACATTTAATTCAAGTGCAGAAGTTTCACGATATTTGAATTTTTGCAAACATAATAAGGTCGTAAAACTTTTTACGGCCTATTATTTTAGTCAAGAACAAAAGAAACAAGAAAAATCAATGGTTTTTGACGATATTGAACACAAGTTTTCACTACTCAATGATTCTAATTTGGTAGTTAAGTCGTTTGAAAATATTGAGTTCGTTGATGATTTCAAATCTTTACAAAAGTTTGTTAAATTCAAGCCTTTTTGTGCTACTCTCACTTGGAATTATGAAAATAAACTTGCTGGTGGTGCTTTGTCAAAGAAAAAATTGAGCAAGTGGGGCAAGAAAGTTGTAACAGAATTAAACAAGAATAACATTTTGGTTGATGTCGCACATCTCAACGAACAGTCGTTTTGGGATATTTCGGAACTGCAAAAAGAACTGTTTTGTTCTCATACAGCAAGTAGCGAAGTGTATTCAATCAAAAGAAACTTAAATGCTGCACAACTTGCAGAAATTGGTAAAAGAAATGGGTATGTTGGGCTTTGTTTGTATAATACATTGCTGGGTGGAAGTTTTGCCGATTTTGAGCTTATTCGCCGACACTTGGATAATTTTTTGGAATATGCGGGTGAGGATTGTGTCGGTCTGGGAACAGATTTTAATGGAACGGGCGAACAGAATCCTAACGGCATTTCTATGGATTATTTGGGTATGCAAGATTTGTGGAATTATTTAGCAAAGTTTTATACCGAAAATGTGTTGAATAAAGTTTTTTCACAAAATTTGCTAAATTTCGAAAAAAGAATAAAAAATGGTACAAACAAAAGCCAAGAGCTTATATTAAATAATTTACAAAATAAAAAAGAACAGCAAAGTGCTGTCCTACAATCGCCTATAATCAAGAAGGCGTATTTGGCAGGGGAGCAGAGATTCGAACTCTGAACCAATGGTTTTGGAGACCACTACTCTACCGTTGAGCCACTCCCCTAAAAGGATAATATTATTATATTAGAAAATTCGTTTTTAGTCAATAGAATTCGCATACATTTTTTGTAAAAAAGGAGAAATTTTATGAAATCAGTTGTTATATATACTGATGGAGCGTGTAGTGAAAACCCAGGTCCTGGGGGGTGGGGGTGTGTTTTGATATACAATGGTGTAGAGAAACAATTCAGTGGTTTTGAAAATAATACTACCAACAACCGTATGGAAATGACCGCTGTTATTGAGGCGGTTTCTAGATTAAAAGAACCCTGTAAAATCGACCTATATAGTGATTCCGCTTATGTAGTGAATGCTTTTTTACAAAATTGGGCTGATAATTGGATAAAAAACAATTGGAAAACAGCGGACAAAAAGCCTGTAAAAAACGAAGATTTATGGCGTAAACTACTCGAATTGGTAGAGAAACATCAGATTACTTGGCACAAGGTCAAGGGGCACGCCGATGATAAATATAATAATATTTGCGATAGACTTGCTCGTGACGAAGTCGACAGATACTTGGATTCACTTAAATAGAAAAATCACGGATTATCTCCGTGATTTTTCTATTCTCTAAAAGCTTTTGTAGAATAAACAATGTATCCAATAAGCCAGGAAACTAAAATGTCTCCGATTGCAAGCGCTGAGATATACCATATTGTAAAGAACTCAATTTGCATAAAGTTTGTCATACCAAAACACAAGCAAAGAGCAATTACAAACGTAAACAGTGCGACAGCAATTAGCGCTCTGTAAAATAAATTTACAAACCAATTTATTTTTTTCAGTTGGACTTTTTTATTGAATTTGGGCAGAGTTATCGCAAGCATAATTCCGATATACAGGACTGCTGCACCCAAGGCTATCCAATACAAACATTCGTGTGGGGCGTAAATAAAGTTTTGCTCATTAAATACAAAGTAAGAAATCAGTACAGACATCGCAAAAAAGAATGCCATAATTATTGAGCGTGCAAGTATTAATTTATTAATGTTTATAAATTCTTTTTCACTGCTGCTTACAATTCCTGTGTCGCGAATATATTGTTTTACCTCAATTTCGCTTGGGGAAACTTTTGTTAGATTACTATATTCTTCAACCTGCTGAACTGGCTGTTGAGGTGCTTCCTGATGTTTATGCTGTACTGTATTTAGGTTGTATCTTCTGCCGATTTCGTCCAAAGTACTCTGATTTTGACGCTTGAAAATTGCGTTTCGCAATTCTTCTTGCTCTTTTGTTATGGTAGTTTTAGATGGTTGAGTGTTCTTGTTAGAGGCAAAAATTTGGCTAAATTGCGAAGAATATTGTTTAGCACGCTGCTGCTGTTCTTGCTGCTCGCTTAAATTATTTGCGATTGGGGTAGGGGAGAGATTTGTGTTCTCTTGTGGCTTGTTAGCATCCAAATCTCCCAAAATATCCTTGTAATTTATCTCAAATCTGCTCGGCTTATTCTCGTCCATCTTAAATTCGAGCGACTCATTACTTTTAGTAGATTGCTCACTATTCTCGTTTAGCATAGATTCACGCCAAAAGCTGCTGGTTTCTTCTTTTTGTTTTGGCTCAGGTTGTGGCATAGATTTGACCGTTTCAAAATTATTGATGTTCGAGTTTTGTGTAGATTTCTCCTCAATAGTTGCTGGTTCTGCAAATTTTCGAACTTGTTGTGAAAAGCTTTTGCCAGCCGTTTGCTCCTCATGTGGGTCAAATTTTTCATAAGCCATTTTGTTTTTTATCACTGGTTCTGGAACTTCTTGGACAATCCCTTGCGAACCGTTTTGCAAACTCTTGTTGACCTCATACAAAATTGACTGTATATCAGATTCACTCACGACATTGTCAGCCTGCAATTCCTCTCTGCCAGAACGAGTCAGAGAATAATAATGCCTGCGACCGCCCAACTCGCTGTCTTCCCAAAAAGAACTGATTAGCCCCTTTTTCTCCATACGCCTAAGCGCACTATATAAACTAGGCTGCTTCAAAACAACCCTATTATTGGTAAAAGATTGAATATCTTTTATGATTTCAAGACCGTATTTGTCGCCCGTTTCAAGCGATTTTAGAATAATTTTATTTATCTGGCTAACCATTTTTGCCTCCATTTCTCTATTTGATTTTA
>ERZ808267.223-NODE-223-length-20634-cov-12.973128_pt1 | contig 20634 bp, 17 predicted proteins | sample MGYA00521241_ERZ808267 | MGnify/ENA primary metagenome ERZ808267 (study PRJEB31516, sample SAMN03275592) | gut metagenome | biome: mammalia-associated habitat; material: feces | host: Papio cynocephalus | place: Kenya | collected 2012-07-19 ... | reverse complement strand
TCGCTAAAGCTCCACTGAACCACCGGACTATCCGGTGGTTTTGTAATACAATAAAGCGCAACTCGTCGAGTTGCGCTTATTGTTTTGTCTTTTTTGCGTATTAAACTGAAAATTACAACTACTTTTGCGGATTTTATCTTATATCTCGTTTTTCAAACGTGAAATAACCGATTAGCGTCGATACGACCGTGTAGACGACAGGCATAACCGTGGCGGCAATTATTTGAGTCGTGGACATTTTGCCGTAAGTGCAAGCGGCGGACATTTGCCTTAAAGGCATAAAGTACGACCAATCGTCCACGGCTTTGTTGCTCTTGACGGAGAGAATCACGTTGACAAGCCCTATAATTACGCCGAGTATGACGTACGCTCCCACGCTGAACGCAATGGCGGAGCCTGTATTTCTTGCAAGAAACGCTATCATAACGAAAATGGAAACCGACGCGATTCCGCAAAGCAGTTGCAGAGCGAAATTGCGCATAAGCATACCGAAATCCGCGCCCGTAAACGCCGAACCGTTGTTTCCGAACGCATAGAATATTCCGCTGACGACGAGGGCAACGCAGGCGTAAGCAACCGTAAGGCATACCAGCGTCAACCATTTGGAAAAATAGGTGTGCGCTCTTTTTTGTCCTCTTGCCGTTAGAATCGCGACTGAACCGCCCGAAAAGTCTTTGCCGATAAATATACACGCAATGATTGCGACAAACAACTCGATATGCACGGTAGAGGACGAGCCGTAGAGCAGAGCGTTTTTCATTTGACAGAGCAGGAATTGTGCGTCTAATTTTGCCATTTCTTCGCCGCCGAAGTCGCTTTTATCGACAAATTCGTTCATTACCCAGTACGTTGCAAACGATACGAGAATCAATGCAAACATAATTATCAGGGCAATCCAGACGCTTTTAAGCTTACCGACTTTGAATAAATCGCTCGTCATAGTGCGACCGAAACTATTTTTGTTCATTCGAAAGCCCTCCCATAAGCGAAATAAACGTAGATTCCAAATCTCCCGAACATTGCATAATGTTGAGTATCGGTACGTTTGCGTCGGCGAACATTTTTGCCACTTCGGGTATCCCCATTCTCAAATCGTACAAAGCGAGAGTGTTGTAGGGGAGTATCTCGAAGTCGTGCGCGTGATAATGCTCCACAACGACGTTAAGCGCGACTTTCAAATCTCCGACAACGACTTTAATATACGGACGGCAAAGTTCTTCGAGGTCGCTTCCTCTCATTTCTTTCACGAGTTTTCCGCCTTCGATAACGCCGTAACTGTTTGCAAGTTTGCCGAGTTCGCTCAAAAGATGCGACGATATGAGAATCGTAACTTTATCGTCTCTGTTCAAGCGTTGCAAAAGTTCTCTAACCTCGAAAATGCCCGTCGGGTCGAGTCCGTTGACTGGTTCGTCGAGTATGAGTACGGACGGATTGCCGATTAACGCCACGGCTATTGCAAGGCGTTGTTTCATTCCGAGGGAATACGTCTTTACTTTTTGCGTGTTTTCGGGGTCAAGTCCGACTTTGTGTATCAATTCTTTCAAAACGTTCACGTCGGTAATGCCGAGCGCGTAAGCGACCGCTTTCATATTGTCGATTGCGCTCAAATGCATCAGCAGGGAAGGGCTATCAACTATAGAACCGATTTTTTTGCGCTCGTAAGCAAGCGCGTCGTCTCCGCTCGAGCCGTTGATGTGCACTTCGCCGCTGTCCGGATTCACAAGACCGAGCAAGATTCTTATAAGCGTCGTTTTGCCTGCGCCGTTTCTTCCGACGAGTCCGTATATTTCGCCTTCGCGCACGGTCAGGTTTATATCGTCCAATACGACTTTCTTTCCGTATGATTTGCGAAGATGCGAGGTTTCGAATACGTTCATTTTATATCCTCTGGTTGTCGTTCTTATTTGTTGTAATTATTATAACACATCGCCTTTTAATATTCAATATTTGCTCAAAATATCGACGTTTTATTAAAATACACATATCGTGTATCGATTTATTGCAACACGAATCGTGCTATGCATATAAATATTTATTGTGTTTTTAACCCCAAAACGCCGAAAATCGTGCTAAAAACGCATATTTCAAACACGCATCGTGTTATGATTGTTAAGAACGTCTCGTGCGTTTCTTTAATAATTTCAAATCTTCGAGTAGGGAGTTTATTCGCAAAAAAAACAAAAAAGACTTGCACGAAGCAAGTCGGTTTGGAGCGGGCGATGAGAATCGAACTCACGACTAAAGCTTGGGAAGCTTTCGTTTTGCCATTAAACTACGCCCGCGGTTATTACGCATTGATTGTATCACTCAAAAAGAATTTGTCAAACAAATCCGATAAGTTTTGCGTTGCAGACACTTGCGTTTTGTCTATGATTATTCTATAATAGTTAAATCTAAAATATTTCATTTTGAGGCAATAAATGTACAAACCTGTTGAAACCAATCTGAATTTCGTCGAGCGTGAAAAACAAGTTCTCGAATTCTGGAAAGAAAACGATATTTTCAAAAAGAGCGTCGAAAAGAACGAGGGTAATCCCGAATTCAGTTTTTACGACGGACCGCCGACTGCAAACGGCAAGCCGCATATCGGACACATTCTCACTCGTGTTATGAAGGATATTATTCCTCGTTACAAAACGATGAAAGGTTATCACGTTCTTCGCAAGGCGGGCTGGGATACTCACGGTTTGCCCGTTGAATTGGAAGTCGAAAAACTTCTCGGCATCGACGGCAAGCAGGAGATAGAAAAATACGGTATCGAACCGTTTATCAAAAAGTGCAAAGAATCCGTATGGAAATACAGCAACGAATGGAGAAAAATGTCCGACCGTATAGGTTATTGGGCGGATATGGACAATCCGTACGTTACCTACGACAACAATTACATCGAGTCGGTGTGGTGGGCAATCAAGCAAATGGCAGACAAGGGCTTGATTTACAAAGGCTACAAAATCGTGCCGTATTGCCCGCGTTGCGGAACCGCGCTTTCCTCTCACGAAGTTGCTCAGGGCTATAAAGACGTGGAAGAAACTTCCGTATTCGTTAAATTTGCCGTCAAGGGAGAGCAAAACACTTACTTCCTTGCGTGGACGACGACTCCGTGGACGCTTCCGTCCAACGTCGCGCTTTGTATGAACGGCAAAGAGGATTATTCTAAGATAAAAGTCGACGACGAGTATTATATACTCGCGGACGCGCTTATTCCGTCGCTTTTCGACGAGGATAAATACGTCAAAGTCGAGACCAAGAAAGGCAGCGAATACGAATATACCGAATATTTGCCTCTTTTCGATTACGAAACGGGAGCAAAAGAAAAGGCGTACTACGTCGTAAACGATTCATATGTTACGCTTACCGACGGTACGGGTATCGTTCATATCGCTCCCGCATTCGGCGAGGACGACAGCAAAGTCGGCAAAAAATATAATCTTCCTTTCGTTCAGATGGTTGACGACAGAGGCAGATTCAAAGACGCAGTGTACGATTTCAAAGGACTTTTCTGCAAAGACGCCGACAAGTATATTATCGAAAAACTCAAAGGCGAGAACAAACTTTTCAAAGCACTCAAGTTCACGCACAGCTATCCGTTCTGTTGGCGTTGCGACACTCCGTTGCTTTACTACGCTCGTTCGAGTTGGTTTGTGAAGATGACGGCTGTCAAGGAGCAACTTCTCGTTGCAAACGATTCCGTAAACTGGATGCCCGAGACAATCAAAAACGGTCGTATGGGCAACTTCCTCGAAAACGTCATCGACTGGGGTATTTCTCGTGAAAGATATTGGGGTACTCCGCTTCCGATTTGGGTATGCAACAAGTGCGGAAAGATTCACGTTATCGGCTCGAGAGAGGAATTGCGCGAGAAAGCGCATCTCGACCACGACGTGGAATTGCACCGTCCGTATATCGACGACGTTAAGTGGGAATGCGAGTGCGGCGGCACTATGGAGCGTACTCCCGAAGTGCTTGACTGCTGGTTCGATTCGGGTTCTATGCCGTTTGCGCAATGGCACTATCCGTTTGAAAACAAAGAGACTTTCGAAAGAGTGTTCCCCGCGGACTTCATTTCGGAGGCAATCGACCAGACGAGAGGTTGGTTCTACACATTGCTTGCGGTAAACACCGTGCTTTTCGGACGCGCGCCGTTCAAAAACTGCATCGTTTTGGGACACGTCAACGACAAAGACGGCATCAAGATGTCCAAACACAAGGGCAACGTCGTAGACCCGTGGACCGTGCTTGACAAACAAGGCGCAGACGCAACGAGATGGTATTTCTATACGTCGAGCGCGCCGTGGTTGCCGTCTCGTTTCCACGCAGATACCGTAAGCGAGTCTCAACGCAAGTTTATGGGTACTTTGTGGAACACATACGCATTCTTCGTGCTTTACGCCGAGATTGACAAATTCAATCCCACGGAACATAAACTCGAGGAGCAGAAACTGACCGTTATGGACAGATGGATTTTGTCCTGCCTCAATTCGCTCGTCAAGTTCGTAGACGAAGGTCTCAACGAATACAAGATTACCGAAACGTCTCGTGCAATCGGCGATTTCGTGGATATTCTTTCAAACTGGTACGTCCGTCGTTCGCGCGACCGCTTCTGGGGAAGCGAGATGTCTCAAAACAAAGAGGCGGCGTACACGACGCTTTATACGGTACTTTCGACGTTGAGCAAGATTATTGCGCCTTACGTTCCTTTCCTCGCAGAGGAAATGTACCAGAATCTCGTGCGCAATTTTGACAAAAACGCACCCGAAAGCGTGCATCTTTGCTCGTTCCCGATTGCGGACGAAAAGATGATAGACAAAAAACTCGAAGCAGGTATGGGCGACGTTCTCAAACTCGTCGTGCTTGGCAGAGCGGCAAGAAACAAGTCTAACCTCAAAAACAGACAGCCGCTTTCCAAACTGCTTTACAACGGCAGATACGAGTTGCCGCAAAGCCTCAAAGAACTCGTCGAGGACGAACTCAACGTCAAATCCGTCGAGGTGTCCGATACGAGCGACGGCTTTATCGATTACGAACTCAAACCGCAACTCAAGACTCTCGGACCGAAATACGGCAGTTTGCTCGGCGTGATAAGAGGCGTATTGCAAGAGCGTGCAAACGAGATTGTCAATGCGGTCAAGAACGGCAATCTGTTCAAATTCAACGCAAACGGCAAAGACGTGGAGCTTTCTCAAGACGACTTGCTCATCAATATGAAGAACAAAGAAGGTTTCTCGAGCGAAAGCGACGGAGAGACCACGGTCGTTCTCGATACCGCGCTTGACGATTCGCTTATCTTCGAGGGCGCAGAAAGAGAGATTGTATCAAAGATACAAAATATGAGAAAAGAAGCCGGATTCGAAGTTACCGACCGCATCGTAGTCGGATACAGAGCGGAAGGTGTTGCGAAGCAAGTGTTTGAAAAGGCGGACTTCCTCAAAGACGTGCTTGCCGACAGCGTTTGCGAGACTTTGGACGGATTTACCAAAGAGTGCGACGTAAACGGCGACAAAGTGACGATTTCCGTCAAGAGAATTTGATATGAAAATTGCTCCCGATTGGAAAGAATACGGCGTGATTGCCACAGGAGACGGAGAAAAACTCGAAAAGTGGGGCAATTATACGCTTTTGCGTCCCGACCCGCAGGTTATTTGGCACGCCAAAAAACCGCTTCGCTCCTACGACGGCATAGACGCCGTGTACGAGCGCAGTCAGACTGGTGGCGGAATGTGGAAATTCAAAAAGAATATCCCGTCCGAATTCGTTATCGGCTGGCGCGATTTGAAGTTTTCTCTCAAGTTGATGGGCTTTAAGCATACGGGATTGTTCCCCGAGCAGGCGGTCAACTGGGATAGAATGATGAAACTTATCGAGAATGCGGGCAGACCTATCAGCGTACTCAATCTTTTCGGCTATACGGGCGCGGCGTCGGTTGCTTGCCTCAAAGCAGGAGCGAGCGTATGCCACGTCGACAGCGCAAAGGCTATGGTCGAGCGCGCAGGAGACAACGTGCGTTTGAGCGGACTTGACAATAGCGGTATGAGATATATAATCGACGATTGCTTCAAGTTTTGCCAAAGAGAAATACGCAGAGGCAGAAAATACGACGCAATCATTCTCGACCCGCCGAGCTTCGGCAGAGGACCGAACGGAGAAAAGTGGAAGATTGAGGAAGGTATATCCGAGCTTGCCGAGCTTGTCGCAAATCTTTTGAGCGACAAACCGTTGTTTGTGTGCCTTAACAGTTACACGACGGGGCTTCAACCCACGGTAATGGCAAATATTCTCAAAATCGCACTCGGGAAAGACGCTATAATCGACGCCGACGAAATCGGTCTTGCTACGCAAGAAGGGCTTGTATTGCCTCAAGGTTGCACGGCGTTTGCGACTTTCAAAAACTGACGAAAAAACGAAGAAATACAGAAAAAAATATAACGGATTACAACAATTATGACTTACAAAGATTTGAAAATCGTATACGAGGACAATCACGTTCTCGTCGTGGTAAAACCCTATGACGTTCCCGTGCAGGCGGACGAGAGCGGAGACGCCGATATGGTCAATATGCTCAAACAATACCTTGTCGAAACCTACGATAAACCGGGCGAGGCTTATCTCGGTCTCGTGCATAGACTCGACAGACCTACGGGCGGAGTTATGGTGTTTGCCAAAACGTCGAAAGCGGCGGCAAGACTCTGTCAGGCAATAAGAGACGGACAGGTGGAAAAGAGGTATCTTGCCATCGTCGACGGCGCGCCGAGATATAAAGCAGATAAACTTACCTGTTATCTCAAAAAATTTGCCGACACAAATACTGTAAAGGTCGTTCCCGCGCTTTCGGAAGGAGCGAAATATGCCGAACTCGATTATAAGGTGCTTTGCTCCAAACCCGACGTAAGTCTTTTGCTCGTCAATCTCGTTACGGGAAGGGGACATCAAATCAGAGTTCAGCTTTCCAATATGGGCAATCCCATTGTCGGAGACAAAAAATACGGCAAAGGCGAGAAAACTCCGCTTTGTCTTTGGGCGTGCGAGCTTAAGTTTGCGCACCCCGTAAGCGGAAAAGAGATGACTTTCAGAGTTTATCCTCCCGAAGTTTCTCCGTGGACGAAATTCGATATGGACGCATATCTCAATATCAGCATCAAAAACTGTTATTGAGAACACCGCAAAATCGTTTGATTTTGCCGTAAAAATTGCAAATAAAATGAAAGAAAAAACCTCTACGGTTGCAGAGGTTTTTTTATGAATAAATGTTGAAAATCGGCGAAGTTGAAACCGATTTTAGGCAAAAACGTCGTTTTCGAGACCTGTTTTTTCGTTTTTGCTAATGCGAAAACCAAGATATGAAGTTCGGATTTCATAGCTTTTTACTCTTTTTATGTTTCTGTATAGTGGGCTTATAAGCTTTTTGCGACGAAATATTTGTCGCTTTGCAGTCGTTCGTGTATCGGACTTATCAATTTGTCGTTTCCGTATTCTTTTTCAAACCATTCGTCTCCGTATCCGCTCTTTCGCAGGTTTTTGGCGTATTCTTCTTCTGCGACCGCAACTCGTCGGAAGGCGGTGCGGAGGGATATGTCGTTGCTCGTCGCTATATCCTGAAAGGTTTTGCGTTGTACGATTCTTTCAATCAGTATGCGCATATCCGCTTCTTTCATTTGCTTGAGAGCCGACGCTACTATAAATCTTAAATTGACGATTTTTCTTTTTTGGTCGGTTAGCTCAAGAATTTCACCAATTAATTTTTCGTTGCTTATTCCGTACTTGAGGTGTCGGCTTTGATAACTCGACTTAACCCTGCTTTCAATCGCAAAATCCAATTCTTTTGCGATTTTGGGCAATAGAGAATAAGCAACAAGTGCCGTGTTGCTCCAATTTTTTTTCATAATGTCCTCCGGATAAGTGTTGAAAATTCAACTTCTATGGCTATACCTTACAATTCGTTATGTCAAAAAGTCAACGAATTATGTCATATTTTTTCTAATTTTATTACAGAATAAATCCCAATAAAAACGCAATGACCATTGACAAAGCGCATTGAGTTATTTTGCGCAATCCTATATCGACGAGCCTGACTCCGCATCTCGAAAGAAAGGTGTAGTTCTGAAGCGTTACGGACAATCCGCCGAAAGATACCGCGCCCGTACAAAGCACGCACGCAAGGTGCAGAGAGGAGCAGTTTGCGCATTCGAGACACCCTCTTGTCATTTCTATGGCCCCGTATATGACGGAAGCGACGGCGTCGGGATTTGACGAGAACGAGAGGATGTTTTTCAATCCTATCAGTTCGAGAGTGTCGACGAGCATACCGCAAATCACGATATATCCGCCGACGTACAGCATATTTATCGTCGCTTTCGATATTGCTTTTGCAAGAATCGCGTCGGTATCCGTTTGCAGAGCAAACGCAACGTCGTCGGAATCGGATTTTCGTTTTCTGAAAATCAGTCCGTTTATCAATGCTCCGAGATAATGCGAAGCAAGTACTATCCAGCCGATGCGAGTGTCCGAAAAAATCGCGCCGCCTATAGTGCCTATCATAAAAATCGGTCCCGACGTAGAGCAGAACGCGCAGGTGCTTTTTACGTCTTTTTGCGACAGTACGCCTGCTTTATAAAGTTCCTCACAAGTGCTTGCACCGACGGGGTAGCCGCAAAGAACGCTTAAAAACAAAGCGTAAGCACTCTCTTTTGGCGTGTTGTAAAGCAATTTGACGGGTTTTGCGCCGAGTTTTGATATGCCTTTTACGGCCCCCATATAAGTGAGCATAAGCGAGCAGAAATAAAACGGAAAAAGCGACGGCAACACGCTCGAGGCAAACAAACTCAATCCTTTGCGCGCGGACGCGAGATAATATTCGGGTTTTACGAGCATAAATACCATAAATGCGATTAACGACGTACACGCAATTATTTTGGAGACGTCGGTTCCGCCGATTTTTCTTGCATCGGAGTTTTGTTTTTTCGCAAATCGAAAAGCCGTGCTTTTTTTGTTCTTTTTCGTTTTTTCGGGCGTTCTGCCACTCATCGTTCTTATGCCGTTTTCCACGCAAAATCGTATGCGCAAACGCAAAAAAATATGAGCCGTTCAAGGCTCATACCATTTTTGTTATGTTTATGTTTAATGCGTTAGATTGCCGATTAGTAGCAAAGTTTTTGAATTTTACTTGCTTTTTCGTCAAGGTCTACGAGAGGACGTACGGGGCAGTCTTTTTCGCAATCGCTGTGTTTGAAAAAGAAGTATCCGTCGGCTTGTGCGAGCAATGCGAAAAGTGCTTTTTTCTTTGACGGCTTGAACGCAAGTACGGTGCAGTACGGCTTTTGTTCTTTTGCAAGCGTTACGAGGTCTTTGCCGAGTCCCAAAGCCGAGCAAGCGGCAATGCGTTTTATCGTAGAGCGAGTGTAGCGTTTGCTTGTCAGCCCCAAAAATTCGTCCATAGAATTGAAAGACGATTGACTTATGCGGTTTTCCATACCTTCGCTGATGTTTGCTATATCTTTGAGTTGAGACGCGCTCATCGCTTTCATTGCGTAAGTGGATATCGTGTTGTATTTGTCGATGTTTATCGTGCTATCGAGATTTACGAACGGGGGAACGAATTGAGATACGTCCTGACCGTTTGCCATCATCTGTCGAATTTTGGTCGAGGACAAAAACTTTTTGCCGTCGTCGGGCTTGCGTTCCACGGAGTGATATTGAACCTTTCCACCGTACGCCGCGCCTGCTTTCATATATTCCACGGCAAGAATGTTGTTGGGGGATTGCAACATATTCGAGATGTCGGGGCGGACTTTATCGAGGGCAAGTGTACGCGATTTTGCCACGGAATATCCCTCGTTGAGGTAGCCTTTGAGAAGGTTAGAAACGTCTTTGGACTCGCTTCTCATAAATTCTGCCGCCATATTCAAATCTTCGAGTTCGTCGCTTTCCGTGCCGAAAGAGAGAGTGTATTCTCCAAGCATCGACAGCGTTTTTAGCGCGCCTTCCGCAAAGCCTTTTGCGGTCGAGAGCGAATATACGGTCGGCAACTCGAGGACGAGGTCCGCGCCTGCCTGAATCGCCCAATTTGCCCTCGTATACCTGTCGCAAACGCACAAATCTCCGTGTTGAGTGAAAGAGCCGCTCATCACGACGACCAAAGCGTCTGCACCCGTCTCGCGTTTTGCTTTTTTGAGCTGCTTGAGATGCCCGTTGTGGAAAGGATTGTATTCGGCTATAACTGCGGTAATTTTCAAAATAGTCCTCATTATTGTTGATTTTTGTCTGTTAATTATCTATAATTATACCCGAAAATAAAATAATTGCAATGAATTGCAACACTTTAGGAGCTTTATATGACGGATTTTGTTGAAAATCTTATGAGCAGAGCAAGCGTGCTGAACAAGACTATCGCACTTGCAGAAGGCGACGACGTGCGTGCGGCAAAAGCTGCCGAGATTCTTACGAAAAAAGGCGTTTGCAAAGTCGTTCTTATCGGAAACGAGGAACAAATCAAAGCAAAATTCCCCGAAATCGATTTTACGGGCGTTTCTTTCGACGACCCCAAGACGAGCGAACATCGTGCGGATTATGCAAACACGCTTTACGAACTTCGCAAGGCAAAAGGTATGACGGAAGAACAGGCACTCAATATCGTTACCAACAACAATATGTTTTACGCTTGCGTCGCGCTTAAGAAAGGCGACGTCGACGGTGTCGTAGGCGGTGCGGTGTTCAGTTCCGCAGACGTGTCGAGAGCGGCGTTCCAAGTCATCAAAGCGGCACCCGGTATCAGCTCGGTTTCCAGTTGTTTCGTTATGGTTCCGCCCGAAGATTTCAAATACAAAAAATATCCCGCTTATATTTTCTCCGATTGCGCGGTCATTCCTTATCCGACGTCCGACCAACTTTCCGACATCGTCGTTGCAGCGGCGGACAGCGCAAAGAAAATTTGCCAAATGGAGCCGAAAATCGCAATGCTTTCATTCTCCACGAAGGGCAGCGCGAATCACGAATCCGTCGAAAAAGTGCGCACGGCTTATGCAAAAGTCAAAGCAGAGCATCCCGAAATCAACGTTGACGGAGAGCTTCAACTCGACGCGTCTATCGTTGACAGCGTAGCGAAGCAAAAAGCAGGCGACAGCACGGTTGCAGGTCAGGCAAACGTTCTCGTTTTCCCCAACCTCGACGCAGGCAACATCGGCTACAAGATTGCGCAACGCTTTGGCAACTGCATGGCAATCGGACCGATTATGCAAGGCTTGGCATTGCCCGTAAACGATTTGAGCAGAGGTTGCGTAGCGGAAGACATTGCGGCTGTTGCGGCAATCACGGCACTTCAATCCGTCAAGGACTAATAGGAGTTACACAATGAAAATACTCGTTATCAACGCAGGCAGTTCATCTCTCAAATATCAACTTATCGATATGCAAACCGAGCAAGTTATGCTCAAGGGGCTTTGCGAGCGTATCACTTTCGACGGCGGAGAACTCACTCAAAAAACCGCCGACGGAAAAGTGCTTAATATCAAGCACGATATGAAAGACCACAAAGAGGCAATCGAACTCGTCCTCAAAGCAATGGTAGACCCCGAATACGGCGCAATCGAGTCCACGGACGAAATAAGCGCAGTCGGACACAGAGTGCTTCACAGCGGAGAAGATTTCAATCAATCCGTACTTATCGACGACGAAGTTATCCGCATCTGCGAGAAAAACGCAGAACTCGGACCGCTCCATATGCCCGGCAACATCGCTTGCATCAAGAGTTGCAGAGAAGTTATGCCCGACGTACCTATGGTTGCGGTGTTCGATACGACGTTCCACAGCACGATGCCCGCAAAAGCGTATATGTACGGCATTCCTTATTCGGTATATGACCGCTACAAAGTGCGCAAATACGGCTTCCACGGCACCTCTCACAAATTCGTCAGCGAAGAAACAATCAAACTTCTCGGCAAAAAGGACAGCAAGATTATCGTCTGCCACCTCGGCAACGGTTCGTCCATTTCTGCGGTAAAAGACGGAAAGTGCGTGGATACGTCAATGGGCTTTACGCCTCTCGAAGGTCTCGTTATGGGTACTCGCTCAGGCGACATCGACCCTGCGGCAAGCGAATATATCCGTGCAAAACTCAATCTCAGCCCCGAAGAACTCGTGCAATACCTCAACAAAAAGTGCGGTATGAAAGGCATAAGCGAATTGAGTTCGGATATGCGTGACCTCGAAGCCGCAATCGACGAAGGCAACGAAAAAGCAAAACTCGCAGTCGAAGTCGCGGCATACCGCATCAAAAAATATATCGGTTCTTACGCGGCCGTGCTTAACGGCGTCGACGCAATCGTATTTACGGGCGGCATCGGCGAACATAGCGACCTTATGCGCAAACTCGTTATGGAAGATATGGAATATCTCGGCGTAGATTTCGATTTCGAGGCAAACAAGGGCAGAGGCGACGGCGTGAGAGTTATCTCCAAGCCGAACAGCAAAGTCAAAGTGCTTATTCTTCCCACCAACGAGGAACTTTCAATCGCAAGAGAGACCAAAGCACTTGCTCTTTAATCGCAAATAATCACACTTTTCGGGGTTTAATCGCTTGATTTGCGTTAAAAACCTCGAAAGTGCGAAAAAATGATAAAAAACACATTCAAAAATACTCGCAACTTTCAAAAAGCGTTTGACATATCTTTGTTTATTTTATATAATCAAAAAGCTGTGTAAAGCAATATGTTGCGAAAATCGGAGGTAAGAAGATGGCAGTACCTAAAAATAAAGTTTCGAAATCAAAAACGAATTCCCGTTTTGCAAACTGGAAACTCACAACCCCGGGTCTCGTAGAGTGCCCCCAATGCCATGAACTTAAGAAAAGCCACCAAGTATGCCCGAAATGCGGATACTATGACGGCGAACAAGTAGTTCAAAAAAAGTCCGAGAAGTAATTTAAGCGCGCCAAATAGCGACTAACATTGTCAGGCACGGCTTGCCCCAAAATCACGTACGTCAGTACGTTGGGTTTTGGTTCAAGTCGTGCCTTTCTCGTTATTCATCTATTTGGCGCACTTAAATGACTTCTCGCAACTTTGAATTTAGATTAACTTTGTCGAGTGTACTTATTAACGGTATGTGCTTATTCGGGGCGTGGAGGCGCAAGGCGCCGACCGCATCGAGCGCCGAACTTGACGATTAGTACAAGTGAGCCAACGAGTGTTGTTCTTTTCGTTGGCGAACGAGTGATATAACAAGTGAACGATACCTATTTATGTGAGTGCCGAGTGTTGCCCCCCGCGGAGCGGTTCCGTGGGTTCCCTCAAACGAAGTGCAGAGGGGGAACGGAATAGGGGAAACACCTGAGGAAGGGGGAAAGTTGAAATTAATGAGTTGCGACTAAACTTAATCAATGTTTTATTTATTTCTTGTATTATCTGCTTTGATTTGATATAATTTAATCAATAATACTTATTATAGGTGAAGTATGAGAATAATCGTTGACGCTATGGGCGGAGACAATGCTCCCGAAGCCGTTGTAATCGGCGCAATAGACGCTATTTGTCAAGATAAAGACTTGTGTGTGGCTCTCGTCGGAGATACGGACGCAATCTGCAAAGTGCTTGCAGGCAAAAAATACGATGACGACCGTCTTGAAATCATTGACGCAAAAGACGTTATAACCAACGACGAAAGCCCGACTATGGCAATCAAGACCAAGAAAGAAAGTTCGCTCGTAAAAGCGTTTGACGCTCTCAACAGAGAAGATGCGGACGGTTTTGTGTCGGCAGGCTCTACGGGTGCCGTTTTGGTCGGTGCGTTTATGAAAGTAGGCCGCATCAAAGGCGTGTCTCGTCCTGCGCTTGCTCCCGTACTTCCGACGCTCAAAGGAAACGGAGTGGTGCTTTGCGACTGCGGCGCAAACGTAGACTGCAAACCTGTCAATTTGCAACATTTCGCGCTTATGGCAAGTGCGTATGCCGAAGCGATGCTCGGCGTTAAAAAAGCGAGAGTAGGGCTTCTCAACAACGGTGCGGAATCTCACAAGGGCAACGAACTCACGCAAGAGGCGTATAAATTGCTTTCCGAAACCAAAGGGATAAACTTTGCGGGCAACTGCGAGGCAAGAGATATTTTGAGCGGAGATTACGATGTCGTGGTATGCGACGGATTTAACGGCAATATCGCGCTTAAATCGGCAGAAGGCACGGCAAATACGATGCTCAAACTTATAAAAGACGGCGTATATTCGGGCGGAGTTGGCGCAAAAATCGGCGCGTTGCTTCTGAAACCCGTGTTCAAAAACGTCAAGAAAAAGATGGACTACAACTCGCAGGGCGGAGCGTGTTTCCTCGGCGTAAACAAAATCGTCGTAAAGTCGCACGGCGCAAGCAAGAGTAAGTCCATAACGGCAAGTATCTTGCAAGCAAAATCGCTTGCAGAAGCGAAAGTATGTGAAAAAATAAAAAGCGATATAACAAGCGTTTTGGCAGCGCAAAACGCTCAAGAAAACGCAAATTGACCGCAATAGAATATGAAAAATAACGAGATTGTCGAAATTGAAAAAATAATCGGTTATACCTTCAAAGACAAGGCTCTTTTGGAGCGTGCCTTTACGCACGGCTCAAAAGACAGAGACGCAACGAAAAACTATCAGTCTCTTGAGTTTTTGGGCGACAGTATACTTGATTTCGTCATTGCAAAACGCCTTATGGAAATCAATCCCAACGCTCACGAGGGCGCATTGACGAGATTGCGTGCGCAAATCGTATCGAGAGAACCGCTTGCGGACGAAATAGGAAAACTCGGTCTCGAGAACTACCTTATGGTCGGCAAGGGCGAAAACGCGCAGGCAATATGCAATCAACCGAAGATTATGTCCGATATTTTCGAGGCAGTTATCGGCGCGATTTATCTCGACAGCAAAAGCATCGATATGGCGGAGAAGTTTATTCTGACGAAACTCGCAGATTTGATAAACGGCAAGTGCAAGCACGTCGGAATCGACGATTACAAGAGCAAACTTAACGAGTTTGCGTCGAAAAACGATTTGCAAGTGACTTATATCGAGGTAAAAAGAACGGGTCCTGCGCACAATCCGACTTTTGTCGTAGAAGTGAAGGTCAACACGTTTATCGCAGGTTGCGGAAAGGGAAAAACCAAAAGAGAGGCGGAACAAATTGCCGCAAAAGAAGCACTCGAACGCATCAATCTAAAGCAATGAGCCGTTCTTTATATATGTTTCACACAGGTCGCAAACTCTCGTGTTTGCGACTTTTTCTATATTCTAATCCATTCGATTTTGATGTATCGGTATCGAAAATTTTCTATGTTTCACGCTATGTGAAACATTTGTGAAACATCTTCAAAACCGCTTGAAAAAATAGGTCTATTATGTTATGATAATTTAGTATTAAATTAAGGCGGTACAAAATTTTGTTGAATTTTGTCAAAATCGAGGCAAGAGGTTTCAAATCTTTTGCCGATAAAATCGAAATTCCGTTTCAGGAAGGCGTAACTGCTATTATCGGACCTAACGGATGCGGAAAGTCAAACGTTGCCGACGCTATTCGTTGGACGCTTGGCGAGCAAAGCGCAAAATCCCTCCGAGGCAAGAATATGCAGGACGTTATTTTTGCGGGTACGGAGAAAAGAAAGAGTATGTCTTATTGCGAGGTATCGCTCACTTTCAACAACTCCGACCAGCATATTTTCCCGTCTATGCCTTTCGACGAAGTTGTTATCACTCGTAAACTCGACAGAAGCGGACTTAGCGAATACTACATAAATCACAACCGAGTTCGTATGCGCGACATCATTTCGCTGTTTCACGACACGGGTATCGGCAAAGAGGGCTATTCCATTATAGGACAGGGCAGAGTTGCCGAAATTATGTCGGCAAAACCGGGAGACCGTCGTCAGATTTTCGAAGAAGCGGCAGGTATCTCCAAGTTCCGCGCGCAACGCACGGAAGCGGAAAGAAAACTTGAAAAAACCGCGCTCAATCTGGAAACGGCAAATCAGGTTATCGAAGAAATTCAACGCCAAATCAATCCGTTGCGCAAGCAAGCCGAGACTGCTCAAAAATACTTTGAACTCAAAGAGGAACTCAAAAAGAACGAGGTCAACCTCTATATTTACAATTACGAAAACAACCAAAGCATAAAACAACGCATTTACGACCGTCTTGCCGTTTGCGAAAAGGACTTGAAAGTCAAAGAAATGCAATTTAACGAATGCGTCAAAAAATACGACGATTGCATACGCGAATCGGCAGGCATCGACCGTGTTTACGACGAATGCAACGGCGAATTGCTCACACTCAAGGTCGACGCGGCAAGGCTCGAAGGCGAAGCAGGCGTATTGAGAGAGCGTATCAACCATATTCAGGGAGAAATCGCACGTTTGAACAGCGAACTTCAGTCTATCGACACCCAACTCGACGTGTCCGCACAGCTAATCGCAAAGGCGGAAGAAAAGAAAAATACCGAGTTCCAAGTGTATTTGGAAACGAGCAAAGAAGCCGAAGCTCTGCAACAAAAGTATTCGTTGCTCAGCAAATCTTTGGCAGGCGCGGAAACCGACCTCGAAGCTCGCAACAGCGAATATATCCGTTCTATGGAAGATTTGGGCGTTCTCAAATCCAACTTGTCGGGCTTTATTGCCGAAAAGGGTATAAACGACGAAAGAGCCAAGACGTTGCTTGCTCTCGTCAACCAACAAAAAGCGAGACTCGACGAGGAACTTACAAATCTTGCGATTTACGACGGAAACGTCAAGTCCACAAAAGAGCGTATGCGCGCTTTGATGACGGAATACAACGAGGCGTTGTCCACCAAGCTCGAGAGTCAGGAAGCAATCAAGGGTTATGCGGAAGATATAGTCAGCCTCAACGCGAAATTCGGTCTTGCGAAAGGCAATCTCGAATTGTTGTCGTCTATGAAAAACGAATATTCGGGCTATCAGGATTCCGTCAAGCGACTTATGCAAGATTCCAAGCACGACCCCGTTCTCTCGTCGAAGATTTGGGGCGTGTTGGCGGAAGTTATCTCCGTTCCGACCGATTTCGAAGCGGCTATCGAGTATTCCTTGGGCGCAAATATGCAAAACGTGCTTGTCGAGACCGAACGCGACGCAAGCGACCTCATCAATTATTTGAAACAAAAGGGCTACGGTCGCGTTACGTTCAGACCGCTTACGTCTTGCCGTCCTCGCACTCTCACTCCCGAGAACAGAGGCGTTTTGACGGAACCGGGATGTTACGGACTTGCGAGCGACCTTATCAAATACGATAAAAAGTTTGACAGATTCGTGCAGACCTTGCTCGGCAGTACGGTAGTAGTCAACAATATAGACAACGCCATTCGCATATTCAAAAAATACAATCAATCCATAAAAATCGTCACTTTGGACGGCGAAATTTTCGCAACGGGCGGCGAAATCACGGGTGGTTCGAGAAGAACGCAAACGAGAGGTTTGCTTACGCAGGAGGCTAAAATCGAGCAAGCGCAAGCCAATCTTGAAAAAATCAAAAACAATATCGCGCTTCTCAATTCTCAACGCGAGGAAAGCGAACAAGAGTTGAGAGATTGCGAAGAAAAAATCGAATCGCTCAATAAAGAAATCGGCGAATTGCGCATAGACAACGGTCTCAACGAGGACAAAGCGAAACAATCTTTCGAGATTACCGAATCGCTGAAAGCGGAGATTTCCAAAAACGCCGAAGAATACGAGATTGTAAAAGCGCGTATTAAAGAACTCGAAGAAAGAATAAGCTCTATCGACCAACTCGAAAAGGTTGTAAGCGAAAAGAGAGAAGAATATAACGCATTGCTTGCCACGTCCAAGAGCGTCAGCACCGACCAAAAGAGCGAAAGAGAGCAGATGGCGGAGCAAGTGACCGAAATCAAGGTTAAACTTGCAGGGCATAAGAGCGTTCTCGACGGCATCGACAACGATTTGTTCAGATACAACCGAGACAGAGAGCAGTTGGAGGACGAAAAACTCGACGTTATCGCGTCTCTCAAGCGTGAACAGCAAAATCTCGACAATATCCACAACGCGCCCGAAAAGACGGTATTCTCAAAAGAGGACGAGGCGCGCATATCCGCGCTCGAAAAGCAAATAGCAGATTTGAGCGAGCGCAAACGCACCATATCCGACGAAATCGTCGCTCTCGACCAAGAAAAGACGAGATTGTCCGACGAGCGTTCCGCACTCAATGAAAAGAAAGTGCGCGACGAAGCGATGCTCGAAAACGTTGACATCGAAATTCGCAATCAACAGACGCACATCCTCGAAGAATACGATTTGACGTACGCAAGTGCCGTTGAATTCAAAGACCCCGAATTCAAAGCCTACGGCGCGCTTACGGTCATATCGGATTTGAAGAAGTCTATCAACCGTCTCGGCGACGTCAACCCGCTTGCATTGCAAACGCTCAAAGAAACGGAGGAGAGGTTGCAAGAACAAACCGTTCAGCGCGACGACATCCAAAAAGCGTACGACGACATCGTTACAATCATCAACGAGTTGACAGGGGAAATGCAATCCAAATTTACGGGCGCATTCGACCAAATCAGCGAAAACTTCAAAGAGGTTTTCCAACAACTGTTCGGCGGTGGCAAGGGCGAACTTCGTCTCAATATGCAAGATACGGACGACGTACTCGAAGCGGGTATCGATATATACGCTCAACCCCCGGGAAAGAAACTGCAAAACATCAGTTTGTTGAGCGGCGGAGAGCAAGCGTTGACTGCAATATCCATTTTGTTTGCAATTCTCAAGCTCAAACCGATGCCGTTCTGCGTCCTTGACGAAATCGAAGCGGCACTCGACGACGCCAACGTCAACTTGTTTGCGGAATTCCTCAAAAAATTCAGCGACTACACGCAGTTTATCGTCATTACGCACAGAAAACCGACTATGCGCCACGCAGACACGATTTTCGGTGTTACGATGGAAGAAAAGGGCGTAACCAAGATTGTTTCAATCGAGTTTGAGGAGGCGGCGAAACACGCAAAATAATCGTCGCTGAGGCAACGACATCGCGCCGTTCGGCGCAACGTCGAGAGCCTTGCTAGATTATTTTGCTACTACCGCGCAACCGATACACGCTATCAGTCGTAGAGAGATAAAAACTCCTGCAACAATTTCGCTATATCGGGTGCTTGTGTGAGCGGCTGACGCCTAGATTCCCGCGCTGTCGCTCAAAATGACAGAATGGCGGAATGCTACGCTTGAGCAAAAATATCGGATAGGGCAACGACATCTCATCGTTCGGTGCAATAAATTGCACTAATGGAATATTCCGCAATTATTAATTCAAAATAGGGTGAAATATGAACTTTTTTCAAAAAATCATACAAGGGATAAAAAAGACCAAAGACGCCTTTTCAAAGAAGTTGTTCTTTGCTTTTTCCGCAAGAGAACTCAACGACGAGTTTTATGAAAATCTCGAAGAAGCGTTGCTGACTGCCGACGTCGGTATTACCGCAACGCAAAACCTCATTGACGAGCTTAAAGACGAAGTTTTCAACAAGAAAATCAAAAAGCCAGAAGATGCCAAAGAATTGCTTGCCAATCTTATGATTGAGGACATCGACTACGATATTCCCGAATACGAATATCCGCTTGTGATATTGCTTTCGGGTGTAAACGGCGTAGGCAAAACGACTGCAATCGGCAAACTTGCACATTTGTTCAAAGAACAGGGCAAGAGCGTAGTGGTCGCCGCGGCAGATACGTTCAGAGCGGCTGCAAGCGAACAACTCGAGGTGTGGGGACAACGCGCAGGCGTAAGAGTTATCCGTCACAACGAAGGAGCAGACCCTGCGGCGGTCGTATTCGACGCGATTTCTTCGGCAAAAGCAAAAGGTAACGACGTTATTTTGGTGGATACGGCAGGCAGGCTTCACAACAAGAAAAACCTTATGGCGGAACTTCAGAAAATTTGCCGCGTCGTGGAAAGAGAGTTGCCGAACGCAGACTTCCGCAAATATCTCGTTCTTGATGCAACCACGGGTCAAAACGCCGTATCTCAAGCCGAGATTTTCAGCGAGGACATCGATACCGACGGCATTATACTTACAAAACTTGACGGAACGGCAAAAGGCGGCGTCGTCCTTGCCATAAGCGAGGAACTCGGATTGCCCGTTGTGTACGTCGGTGTCGGCGAGGGAATCGACGATTTGATTCCGTTTGATGCGTCTGACTTTATACACGCACTGTTTTAATACAATGTTTAAATGCACTTATTAACGGACTGTGTAATTTCGTAGGCGTAACACGAGCCGCAAGGCGGCGAGCAAATCGAACGCCGAGCTTACGTCGCACACTAGGCTTTTAGCCATAATTGCCACAAGTGTCAATTATTTGCCTTTTACCTTGGTGTTCCTCTTTCCCTTCACACAAAAGACCGCGCTTTCTCTTATATATCCAACGTCAATTCGCTTGTCTTTTGTGTGTGGGAGCCTTGTGGGTGCAGTACAAGCGACTGCGCCATTCTGTTGCGTAGCGGCGCACAAAGCGCGTGACATAACAAGTGAACGATACCTATTTATCCGAGTACCGTAAGGAGCGAAGCGACGGAATAGCGATTGTTACGCTTTTGCGTCAATCGCGTTGTGTTGCCCCCTGCGGAGCAGTTCCGTGGGTTCCCTCAAGCATTGCGCAGAGGGG
>ERZ808267.222-NODE-222-length-20647-cov-4.087267_pt1 | contig 20647 bp, 17 predicted proteins | sample MGYA00521241_ERZ808267 | MGnify/ENA primary metagenome ERZ808267 (study PRJEB31516, sample SAMN03275592) | gut metagenome | biome: mammalia-associated habitat; material: feces | host: Papio cynocephalus | place: Kenya | collected 2012-07-19 ... | reverse complement strand
TGCTTGAACCAGATCCGTAAAACTCTACTTGAACCGAGTTCGTGCCTTGACCGGAAAGAACCCGTCCGAATCCGGAGATGCTCCATGAGACGGTGGCCCCTTCAGGGACATTTGACAGAGTATAATTCTTTGTCACCGGATTTGTCAAGCTAGGCAGTGGGACGAAAGTGTCTCCTGAGATTTCCATGCTGAGTTTATAATACCTGAGATTTCTAGTATCATAAGGGCAATCATCAGGGGTGTGCCTTACTAAACAGCTAGTCCCCCATTTGGATATGAAATAGCCCCCAGATGATTTCACTGCGGAATGATTTCCACCATAATAAAAGATTTTGGTGGCTTTAGGGTCGATGCTGTTAGTCAGAGTATAACTTCCGTCCGTCATATATGGCGTTGGATCGTTCATCCAATACTTCTCTCCGCCTTCACTCACACTCCATGCATATGCATGGCAATTATAAGAAACAGTCGCTTCGCCAACTATATAAGCGTTAGGGTAACATGTCCTAACATAATTGCGTTCTGCTTCTATGTCCTCGGCAGTCAAATAATCAGTTCGTTCAAAAACATCTACTACACTGCCGCAAGGAGTGTACACTATGCCGGATGTGTCAAAAGAAAGCGTAAATAATGCTATCCCAAAAACCGCTATAAGTCGAAACCATTTGAAATATACCATTCTTGTGATGAGATTACTTTAGTGATATCAAATTCTTTAGAGAGTGCCATTCCATTAAGGTTGAACGTTCTGCTCTCTTTAATAGGACCGTTACTTATATCTGATGAGTCATAATACTCATATCTAAGAAAAACATACTGTTGCCCATTGTCTTCGGCTATTCCGCACGTAATATCAGAAAGGACCTTGTCCGGCTCGTGAATTTCCTCGCAAATCTGATTGATGACAACCTGTAGCCAAGATAAATCGGCTTCGGAATTGTGTTTAAAATCAGAAACTTGAGGAATCTTGTCACCATCTAAGGCATTGGACCAAATAAGCCTTGAATCTTTATTAAAACAGCCTTTAATCTTATCGAAATCAATTTTCCGTCCATCACTTGTGTAGCACATCAAACAGGACTCATGCTTATTATACGCATAAAATTCACAAGATAAAGCCAACAAGACATTATTTTTATATTCGAAAGAATATATTCTAACAAGAATAGCAGGCCAGTATGATGTAAAAAACCAACCCAAATCCAGTTGGCAATCCTCGAAGTAGCGTTTTCTCAGCCAAGACGGAAGCCCCACGCCATCCCATTCCTCTCCGACAAAATCATCAAGGACAAGTTCGTCAAGTTCGTAGTCACCAAGGCCGTCTCGGTCTTCTAGCGAACAGCCTCCCCAAAGGCCGACAATGCCCAAGAGGATAATTAATTTTGTTAGGTAAGTTTTCATAATAAAATCTATATTAATAATGTTATGTTTGACAATTTATTTATCATTTAACAAGCAGACAATATCACGACTATAGCCAATAATCTTAAATCGGTTTGCAAGCTATGAAAAATTATCAACATATTCAAATTTACTTGGCAATTCTCCCTAATTACAGATAGAACGGAGAACATGTGAGTCGCTTCAACAAGCTCAGAGACCAAAAAAAAGACGAGCAAACGGGAAGACAAGCGAAAAAAGAGCGCAGGCGGAATCCGTCTGCGCTCTTAATATCATAATCACGGAAAATTACTTTTTGTCCGCGAAGAAATCCTTTGTCTTCTCAGCCTCAACTAGAAGTTCAGTGAAGATGTAAGCTCCGGTCTTTGGTGACTTGTCCATACGGATGCACTTCACCATGCTCTTTGCGCCAGCCTTGGCGGCGAATGTAGCGACTGCTTTCTTTGCCATAGTCTATATCTCCAAAATTACTTGATTTCACGATGAACTGTCACCTTGTGGAGGTAAGGATTGTACTTCTTGCGCTCCAAACGCTCAGGTGTGTTCTTTTTGTTCTTGGTTGTGATGTACCTTGAGATACCTGGAACACCGCTTGCTTTCTGCTCAGTGCATTCGAGGATGACCTGCACCCTGTTTCCTTTTGCTTTCTTTGCCATAACTCAATAGATTTTAAACAAGGCCGACATATCCTTTAGCCTGTGCCTCTCTGAGAGCAGCGTCAAGGCCTTTCTTCTCGATGGTTCTCATTCCTTTGCAGGAAACCTTCAATGTGATGAATCTCTGCTCAGCCTCAGACCAGAACTTCTTGGTCTTGAGGTTGAGGGCGAACTCGCGCTTAGTGCGAAGCTTTGAGTGAGCGACATTGTTGCCGATCATTCTCTTTCGTCCTGTGATTTGACAAACTTTTGCCATGATATTTTACTTTTTTATTGATTCAAAATTAATTGCGGGTTGCAAATTTCGCTCTAAATTTTCAGAATCGCAAATAATTCAGACAAATTTAAAGAATCTGCGCCACCGTATGTTGTTAGGAAACTTACGACTCGCATCAGTTGAAAGCCAAACCATTGCAGGCCTTCCAACTATGTGGTCCTCAGGAACGAATCCCCAGTACCTTGAGTCAAGGGAATTGTGCCTGTTGTCTCCCATCATGAAATAGTAATCCATCTCGAAAGTGTAGCTTGAAACTTCCTTTCCATCAATGAATATCTTTCCGTCAGCACCTATCCTCAATTCATGTCCCTCATAAGCCGAGATAATCCTCTCATAAAGCGGAAGGTTTTCCAAAGTGAGAGTTACCGAAGCGCCTTTCTTTGGAATCCAAATCGGACCGTAATAGTCACGGGTCCAACCAGTATTCTCTGTAAATGGGAATAGACTGAGGTAAGAGTCAGGGAAATCTGGTGGATAAACATCCAAATTCGGTTCTACACTGACTATGGAAGGAATCTTTCCAATCTCATCAAGCATGCTCTTGGTCAGAGGCATGGCCGGATAACCAGGCAAACTTCCATCAAAGTAGAGCTCATCCAGATTGAGTCCCATTTTCTCAAGAGTTCTTGAATTGATCTTTCCTCCAGAAGTGACTACAGTGTAGGACAACTGAACACCAGGATAGACCTCTTGCTTAGTGCCATTGGTATAGACAAGACCATCTATGACGGAGAGAGAATCCCCCGGAAGGGCAACACATCTCTTAACGTAGTGATCTTTCTTATCGACAGGACGAACCTTAATCGGGCCTCCATTGGCCAAAGCAAAGTCTTTACCTGCTCTTCTGACCCAAGTGTGGTAATCTTCGGACGGGAAACGGGACAAAACCGTGTCTCCATCAGGGAAGTTGAACACCACATAATCACCTCTTCTGACATTTCTAAGTCCTCTCAAGCGACGATAGTCATTCTGAATCAGTGTCGAATACGACTCTTTTCCAAAGATAACATTGTGCGTGAACGGAATAGAAAGCGGAGTTTGAGGAACCTTAGGTCCAAAAGTCAGTTTGCTGACAAAGAGATGATCCCCAGTAAAAAGGGAACTCTCCATTGAAGATGAAGGAATCTTGAAGGCTTGGAAAAAGAAAATATTGATGAAAGTCACGACCACGACTGCGAATATGATCGCATCTAGCCAATCCAACCATGGATTACGTTTTTCCCCTTCCTTGTACTCTTTCTTCCAGAACATCCATTTCACCTTGTGAGTGATGTGATGGTCGAAGATAACAGCAAGACCGAAGAGCCACCAATAATTTCCGAGCCAAATCACCCATAGTACATAGAGAACAGACCAAAAGCCCATTCTTACCCACTTGTTGTGATATGTCTCCTTCAAGCTCACTTTTCAGACACTATTTTACAGAATTGACGATTGCTTCAAACGCCTGAGGATTGTTCATAGCGAGGTCAGCGAGAACCTTACGGTTGAGACCGATGTTCTGCTTGGCGAGTTTGCCCATGAACTGAGAGTAGGAGATGCCATACTGACGAGCAGCGGCATTGATTCTCTGGATCCAAAGGGCGCGGAATGTGCGCTTCTTGGCCTTACGGTCACGATAAGCGTAGGTAAGACCTTTCTCGTAGGTGTTCTTCGCTACAGTCCAGACATTTTTCCTTGAAAGGAAATTACCGCGGGTTCTCTTGAGAATCTTCTTGCGGCGAGCCCTTGAGGCTACTGAATTAACTGATCTTGGCATAAATTGATCTTTTTCCGGAGGCAGTGACCGCCTTGAGGCGATTCTTTTCTACTGCGTTCCAAGTTAAACATTAAAAAACTACAGGACCAGAAGCTCTTTTACTCTCTTCACGTCATCCTGATGGAGGATAGCGAAGTGGTCAAGATTTCTCTTACGCTTCTTGGTTTTCTTGGTGAGGATGTGGCTGTGATAAGCGTGCTTCCTCTTGATTTTTCCCGATCCGGTAAGCGTGAAGCGCTTTTTGGCACCGGAGTTGGTTTTAAGCTTTGCCATTGTTTTAAAAATTAAACGTTAATATTGTTCTCCGCACCTAGCGGATTACTTTTTCTTAATAGGAGCGATCATCATCGTCATTCGCTTTCCTTCCAGAGTCGGCATGTTCTCTGCCCTGCCATATTCCTCAAGTTCAACTGCAAATCGAAGGAGTTGCTTTTCACCCTGCTCAGCAAACATGATTGAACGACCGCGGAAGAATATTGAAGCCTTAACTTTCGAGCCTTCTTCAAGGAACTCCTGTGCGTGCTTGAGTTTAAACTGAAAGTCGTGCTCATCTGTATTTGGCCCGAAGCGGATTTCCTTGATGACAACCTTGGAGGCATTCTGCTTCATTTCCTTGGCCTTTTTCCTCTGTTGGTAGAGGTACTTCTGGTAGTCAAGGATCTTGCAGACAGGAGGATCTGCCTTGGCACTGATCTCAACAAGATCGAGCTCAAGCTCGTCCGCCATCTTCAAGGCTTTGGAAATAGGATAAATTCCCGGTTCCGCAATGTTATCACCGACCAAACGTACCTGTGATGCGGTGATCTCCTCGTTGATGTTCAATTCATCATCCGCTTTCTGACGGACGAAAGGACGCGGTCCACGTGCTCCTGCTGGTCTTGGACCTGCGCTTGGTCTGAATGCGGTGGCTGGTTTAGGGCCTCCGTAGTGTGGTTTCGGCTTGTAAGGCATTCTGCTCTGTTTAAAACTCTCCTATAATATTATTAAAAAACTTTTGCCGCAGACTCATCACTAAGCAAGTTCTTTGGCCACTTCGGCCTTGAACCAAGTGATGAAGTCTTCGACTTTCATCGTGCCGGCATCAGCACCTTCCCTTCTAATGGAAACGGTACCGTCCGCCACTTCTTTTTCTCCTACGATGGCTAGAACCGGGACTCTGAGTAGAGAAATTTCACGGATTCTCTTTCCAAGAGTCTCATTCCTGTCATCCACAGAAGTGCGAATATCGGAATTATTCAGCAAACTGCAAACTTTTTTTGCATATTCAGCATATTTCTCGCTGACTGGAAGCACTTTGATCTGATCTGGACTAAGCCACAGAGGCAGATGCCCGCTAGTGTGCTCAAGAAGCACAGCAGTGAATCTCTCGATAGATCCGAATGGAGCGCGGTGAATCATGACTGGGCGCTTCTTGCTACCATCAGCATCGGTATATTCAAGTTGGAACCTCTCAGGCAGGTTGTAGTCCACCTGAATGGTGCCGAGCTGCCACTTTCTTCCGATGGCATCCTTGACCATGAAGTCGAGTTTCGGGCCATAGAAGGCTGCTTCACCATATTCAACGACAGTCTTGAGCCCCTTCTCGGCCGCAGCTTCGATGATGGCGTTCTCAGCCTTTTCCCAATTCTCATCGCTTCCGATGTACTTGGTCTTGTTGTTAGGATCCCTGAGGGAAACCTGAGCTGTGTATTTGTCGAACTTAAAGATTCTGAAGACATAGAGAATCAAGTCAATGACCTTCTCGAACTCTCCCTTGAGCTGGTCAGGGGTCACGAACATGTGGGCATCATCCTGTGTGAATGAACGTACCCTAGTGAGTCCGTGGAGCTCACCGCTCTGCTCGTAGCGGTAAACGGTTCCGAACTCAGCAAGCCTCAAAGGGAGATCCTTGTAAGATCTTGGGGATGAACGGAATATCTCGCAGTGATGAGGGCAGTTCATCGGTTTGAGCATGTATTCCTCACCCTCCTGAGGAGTGTGGATCGGCTGGAAAGAGTCCTTACCGTACTTGGCGTAGTGGCCTGAAGTTACGTACAGGTCCTTGCTTCCGATGTGAGGGGTGACAACTGGCAGATAGCCATACTCATTCTGCTTCTTGCGGAGGAATTTCTCTAGCTCAAATCTCATCACGGAGCCTCTAGGCAGCCACAGAGGCAGTCCAAGGCCAACACGGGATGAGAAAGTGAAAAGTTCCATCTCCTTGCCAAGCTTACGATGGTCACGTTTCTTGGCCTCTTCGAGGAGGACAAGATATTCATCAAGCAAAGATTTCTTAGGGAAGGTGATTCCGTAGATTCTGGTAAGTTGCTCGCGCTTCTCGTCACCACGCCAGTAGGCACCAGCGATAGCTGTCAACTTGACGGCCTTAATCACCTCGGTGTTACGAAGATGAGGTCCACGGCAAAGATCAGTGAAATGACCATTGGTGTAGTAAGTGATTGTACCGTCTGCAAGCTCATTGATGAGTTCGCACTTGTATTTGTCACCGGTTTCCTCAAAGTGCTTTAGAGCTTCAGCCTTAGACACGTCCTGACGAACGAAGTCCTGCTTTTCACGAGCCAATTCAAGCATTCTCTTCTCAATCTTGGCAAAGTCAGCGTCAGTGATCTGACGGCCACCCAGATCCACATCGTAGTAGAATCCATTCTCAATAGCAGGTCCGATACCAAACTTAACGCCTGGGAATATGTCCTCAAGAGCCTCTGCCATCAAGTGTGATGAGGAGTGCCAAAAAACTCTCTTGCCTTCATCATCGTCCCACTTCAGCAGAACGATTGAGCTATCTTCTTCGATTGGACGGTTCAGGTCGTAGGTAACGCCTTTACTGACAGTTTTGTCTGTCGCTGGCTTCACTGCTACCGCCAAAACTTCCTCCGCAAGCCTAGGGCTGATGCTCTTGGCTATTTCATAACCTGTAACGCCTTTCTCGAAGGCCCTGACACTACCGTCAGGAAATGTAATGTTAATCATAAATAAACTAAAATAAATTGGTCTGACCAGTATTTACAGACCAAGTACTTGAACTTGGCCAGCCATATTATTAGCCAAGGGGCAAAGATACGAAATATTTTGCTATTTTTGCATAAATATTAAAGCGATAGAGCGATGAAAAAAGAGTTTTCGTCTAGTGTTTCATGGAACAATGCTGCTGTGTCCGGACTTGTTATGGCCATAGCCACAATCATTCTCGACTATCTGCCAACATTGGCATTGGCAATAGGAATAAATGGGTTCTTCGGCAGTTTTGTTCTGTTTCTAATCAAGATTGCAAAGATTGTTGCCTGCATCTACGTGTTCCGCTTGTTGATGCTGCGTTTCTTCAACTCTTATAAGGTTGACTACACGCGGTTTCAGCGTTACGGCCTAAAGTTGGCTTTATTCTCGTCCATCTTGGTTGCCGGATTTTCTATTCTCCAAATGCTTGTCATCAGCCCGGAGACCATGACTCAGGTAATTCAAGAAGTCCAAAGTTCTTACCAGAATCTAATGGATTCCAACACAATGGCTGCAATGGAGAAAATGCTGTCGAAACTCCCTGTTATAACATTCTTCTTCTCACTAATCTACTGCTACCTTTGGGGCTGGATTCTTTCAACCACCTTTGCCAGAAGGCTTTTCCCTGTAGATCAGTTCGGAGAGCGACCACGGAACGACCAAAACAACGACAACAATAACCTCTGATTCTCATGGAATACTCAAAAGATCTCTCAATTATAATTCCTCTTCTGAACGAAGAAGAGTCCCTCCCAGAACTTCTGGCGTGGATCAGAAGCGTGATGAACGCCAATGGGTATGAATATGAAGTCCTCTTCATCGATGACGGCAGCACCGATGGCTCGTGGGCAAAGATTCAGGAACTTTCCAAAGGCGATGAAAGAATCAAAGGAATATCCTTCCGTCGCAACTATGGTAAGTCAGCGGCCCTCTACGAAGGTTTTGCAAAGGCTGAGGGAAGAGTTGTCGTCACGATGGACGCGGACTTGCAGGACTCACCGGAGGAGATCCCGGAGATGTACCGGATGGTCACAGAGGAAGGCTTCGATGTCGTCTCTGGGTGGAAGCAGCATCGTCAGGACAACAAACTGACCAAGAACCTTCCTTCTAAATTGTACAACGCAACTGCCCGCTGGATAACAGGAATCAAGCTGCACGACATGAACTGCGGCCTTAAAGCCTACAAGAACGAGGTTGTCAAGAACATCGAGGTCTATGGTGAGATGCACAGGTACATCCCGTATTTGGCGAAGAACGCTGGATTCGGGAAAATCACCGAAAAACCTGTCCATCATCAGAAGAGAAAGTACGGGAAGAGTAAGTTTGGTCTTGAACGGTTCGTCAACGGTTTTCTAGACCTACTCTCATTATGGTTCCTAAGCACCTTCGGCAAGAAGCCGATGCATTTTTTCGGATTCTCAGGCCTGCTGATGTTCCTTGTTGGTTTTGTGATGACGATTTGGATAATCGTAGCCAAACTCATCCATCAAGCACAAGGAGTACATTTCAGGGCTGTCACTGATCAGCCACTTTTCTACCTTGCCATTCTTGCAGTCATCCTCGGTGTGATGTTGTTCCTCGCTGGGTTCATCTGCGAGATGGTTTCCCGCAATTCCCCTGAGAGGAACAAGTACAACATCAAGGACACCATCGACTGATCATCAGCCCACATCTTCAGCATTCAGCATTGACAAGTGCTTGACTTCATCCTCGAATTTGTCTCGCGGGCCAGTGGCCTTGTTGCGGATTCTCGCGCGATAGTTATAGACAGTGTTGGCTGAGTAGTGGAGCAATGATGCCATCTTTCCAGAGTCTGTAACACCGAGCCTAATCAAAGCACAGATCCTGAGTTCAGGCGTGAGACTGTCTCCATCCTTCAAGGTTATCCTCTCATTCTCAGCGAGCAAGGAATTAACCTGTGCCACGAAATCAGGATATAGGTTGAGAAACGCCTCGTCGAACATCTTGTAGAACTGCCGGATGTCATCCTCGACCGGAGGTTTGGACTCTATCTCATCAATGAGATACTTGTAATCTCCTCTACGGAGGTATTTCAGGAAATGATTCTGGTTCTTACGGTTTTTGTTGATGTTGTCCGAAACCTTCTCCAAAAATAGCGCGATGTACTCTTCCTTGACCTTGTCCGATTCTTCCAATCGCAAATTAAGAGCCTTTAACCTTTCATTAGTCTTGCGCAGGATCTTATGATGTCGCAACAAAGCGGCCAGCAGGAAAGCCAACACAATCAGAAGAAGGCTCACGAAAGCCATGCCTGCAAGGATCAGATGCCGCTGTTTGGCTTGTTTAGCCTCATAGGCGCGTTCCACCATCGGGAAGAACTGAGAAATCTGCCACGGCCTGAGCTTTCCATTGAAAGCCAGCGCATCTGGAAGTCCGTGATCCGCAACATAGCGAAACGCTCTGTTGATGTCCCCTTTCTGAAACAGCATTCGGGCCACATCATTCAAGGCCGCATAGTCCCTCTTGGCGCACCTGACATCGGAAATAGCAGATTTGCAGAGCCATTCCAGTTTCTGTTTCCAATCTTTCGGAGATATTCCCTCCGCATAGAACCAACATGCAGCGGCATAGTCAGAGGAGCTTTCATCCGTACGATGAAGCATCTCCTCCGTCAGCCTCCGGACGGACACAGAATCCTTGGCGGACAGAGCCGCTTCCCTGTTGAGAAAGTACCATTCAAACGAATCAGGTTCGATGTACCGCATTAATGAGTCCCGCATCTCGTTCCGCTCAGCGAACTTAACCCAATAAAGATCCAAACCACCAGAATATGACATCATCTCTCCAGCAAGAGAATGCCTAACAGAAAACCACAATCGCTTCTGTTCGGGCTTGATCATGGTAGGGCGTATCGTAGCAAGCAGATTGGACGCCTCAACGTGATAGCCTGCCCTAATATATTCCTTGACTTTCAGAAGCTCAGTCTCGGTGAGCCGAGCATCATCCTTGTATTTTACCGAAAGGGCATGATTCATTTCAAGATACGTCATGGTGGAGTCAAAACTGTATGAGGAATATTCCTCCGCAATCAATGAGTTCAGCCTGTACTCCTCCGCGAATGGCATTCCCTCGGTACGCATGTTTTTCATCGCACCAACCTTGTCAAGAAAGGCCTTCCGGTAGGTCTCCTTCAGTCCAAGCTCTTTATCAAGGCAAGCTACTGTGTCAGAGCTGCCGGAGCAAGACAGAAGCAATGATGATAACGCAAGCAAAAAAAGGGAAACGCTCCGTCTGTACATAACATTGAAATTCAATATGGGTTACCACTGGCAAATTTAGAAAAAAAAAGGCAGGTCAGAAAGACTTTCCAACCTGCCATCGCTGAATAATTATTAAACCCGATTAATAATAGAACAGAAAAGGTAAACGCACCTATTAATTTAGCAACAAACCGGCAAGTTCAGCGATTCTGTCGGGATTGTCGGTCGTGATCCGGTCAACTCCCTTAGCCACAGCGGAGATGATGTCCGAGTCGGAGTTGACTGTCCAGACATTGACCACAAGTCCCTTATCTTGTGCATCTTTGATCCATGTAGGATTAGAATTGAACACCTTCAATTGATAGTCAACGCATTTGATTCCGTCCGCCGCGGCCTCCGCTGGAGATTTGTCCCCGTTGAGATAGCCGACAGTCGCGGATTTGTCCGCCGCAGCGATGCCCTTGCAGGTCTCATAGTCAAAAGCGATGTACTCCACAACCTTGTCCATTCCTTTGGACTTGACCAAGGACACCACATCGGTGGCCGCGGCCTGCTGTTTTTCCTGAGAGTTATGCGTCTTTATCTCAATGATTAGCTTGGTCTTCGAATCCTTGCCGATGCAGTCAAGCATGGCCTCCAAAGTAGGGAGGCTCTCACCATTGGACAGTTTGACATCCTTCAGTTTGTCGTAAGTGCTGTTCTGGATCACAATGTTGTTGATCTTGGCGTCATGGTTGACAACAAGACGACCGTCCGTCGTTCTCCAGACATCAATCTCAGCACCGAAGACGCCCAGATCCTTCGCGGCCTTGACAGCTGCTATGGAGTTTTCAGGAGCGCTCTTGTGGAATCCCCTGTGCGCGACCACATCAGGGACCTTCAACGCCGCAGGATTGTCGGTGACGGTCAGATCCGCCACACCGAGCGCGTAGAACGCCCCCCCGCGCTTAAGGACAACCTTGTAGGAACCCGTCACGATGTCCGAAGGAAGGGTGACGACCGCCTTGTCAGCGGAGACTTCACACTCTGCGGTCTGGACATATTTCCCGGTCACAGACTGGAATGAGATGACATCACCACTGCTGAATCCAGTTCCCAGGATAGGATATTTCGCCCCGGCCTTGACCTCTATTCCGGAAGGAAGTACAACATTGTCAACATTGATTGTCGAGACTGGGAGGCTGTAGCCTTTGACGCGGTCATACAACGCTGTCACCTTAGCCTGAGTCAGAGGAGAATCGAATATTCTGGCGATTGCGATGTCCCCTTTCCATGCGGCCTGCGCGCCATTAGGGCCGGCGTCTCCGCCAATGCAGATCCAGCGCGCCTTGGCATTGCCCGGAATATTAAGATTGCCAGGAGCGTCAACCGTGTTCTTAAGCACACCGTCCAGATAGACATAGGCCTTCTTCTCCTCTTTGTTCCAGACTCCGACAAGGTGATAGTAGCGGCCGAATGCCGGTTTTGTTTGGCTTGTCGCCCATCTCCATGTGCTCTTGCCGTTCTCGCTGACATTAGGGAGGAAAGTAAGTTCCTGACCTTTTTCCTTCTTCGAGATAAGGAATCCGGTGCCACCGGCTTCCATGGCACTGAACGGTTTTATCTCACCGCCCCATGACTCATAGTCAGCATCATACCTGATGAGGATCTCCAATGAATGGCCATCGGCCAGTTTCTTCCAAAGGTCGGAATCCTCTGCGTAATCAACACGGTAATAGCCGCTTGTGAACCCAGATCCAGGCTCATGGTTGAAATGCGCCACATAGGATCTCGTGGCTCTGCTCTCGTAGGTGACTAGACCGGCTCCAGGCACAGTCTTGACATCCACGCCCTTGCCGGACACATCCACGGCAGTACCATCCTGATTGAACTGCACATCAAGTATGCAGTCATCCTTAAGGTTGTCAGGCAGCGGCTCAGCAGGCAGCATGTCACCGTCCTGCTTAACGGTCACCATCAACGCACCGGCCTTGCCGGAAACCTTGAGCTTCAACACAGCGGAACGCTCATAACCATCATTGGCGGAAACATTTATCGTCACTTTCTGGTCATTGGACGAGGTCGTGGGAGTCACATCCAACCATGACTGCGCCTCGTAAGGCACAGTGATGGTCCAGTCTGTGTTTGAGGTCATGTCAAGAGTGCGCTCCCCCTCTCCTCTGGCAAATTCCACAGTGGAAGCTCTATGTCCCTGATCATCAAGTAAATCTAGATAGGTGTCTCCCTTGGCGACCTTGTCGTCGCATGAGCCAAGGCTGAGAAGGCCGAGGCCAAGACATGTAAGGTATATTAGTTTCTTAATCATAGCTTTGAATATTATTCTGTCTGAATCCGTTTTACAGTTTCACCCCGACAAGTTTCACTCCCTCAGCCGAACCGGAAGTCTTCTTGGCCGAGCTGAAGTCAACAGTGAAGCGATAGCGATCGCCCTCCTTAAGATCTGTAACGACACCGATGTTACCGTCAGTGTTTATTCCAAATTCCGCAGGAAGACTGACCTCGGAATAGGAAGCACCCTTGAGCTCACCGCCCCAACTCCTCTGGAAGAAGAACTTGAAGTTGCTTCCCGTCTTTGTGCCAAGTCCGTGTCCGGCCACAAGAGTAAGTTGGAAGACCTTAGGCTTGATAGGAGAACAGCAAAGTCCACCGACTTCCGGATCCCAGCCGTGGCCCGAAGCTTCTGGCTTGCCAATGGTGTCGTCACCAATTGCCCAAAGACCACCTGTGAAATCATCGTTCAGAACCGGGAAGTAATCGGCTCCTGTCAGAGCACCAGGCTTCATAGGGTTGATCCTGATGAATTTGTTGGAGGTCTGTAGAACGATCCTGTACTGTCCTGTGACAGGAAGGAACTTGAATTGTCCCTTATTGATGTCTATTGCCTCAAGATAGTCGGAATCAATTGTCCAGTCTGCCAAATCGAATCCCATTATAGAAAGGGTCTCGCCCTGCTTGAGAGGGATGTTCACACCATAGCTTCCCGCAGGGATCTCTTCAGCCTTGTCCATAACCGCAGGAATCTCTCCATTGACTTCCATTGTCACGAAAGGTGATCCCACAAATGTCTTTGTGTTGAACTTGACTGTATATTCTCCTGCATAGCCATAGGTAAAAGGAATATAGTCATCACCACCTACGACAATTCCTTTCCCGTCAAATCCGAAAGTCAGACGTTCTCCGGTCGAGCCGAACGGAGCGGAGACTATCTTGGCCTTAAGTTCCCTTGGAAACTCTGAGGTGCAGGAGTATTCATACTCCCCTATCTTATTCATCCGAACCTCCTTACCATCGGATGTGGTCAAGGTCAGATATTCAAAATCAGGACGTGTGACGCTCAAGGTCCTCTTCTCCTCTGTCAGTCCGAACTCAATATTCTGGGCGGTGACAGTAAGGTCCGCGGTTCCGTCTGAGATGTCAGCGTAATAAGGTATCTCAAGAGTGCCCTCAAAGACTCCGCTCTCCTTTGTCCTGATGACTTTTTTGCTCACTTCCGTTCCGTCAAAGAAAAGATGCAGTTGCAGCGTGGAAAGTGCGATGTTGTCCTTCAGCGTCACCTTGAACGGAAGGTTCTCCCCCATGTTGGCAGACTGGGCGATCTCACAGGTCATCTCCGGGCCTTTGTCGGTGACCTTCAGCTTTGGTTCCCTGTAGCAGGAGGTGAAGGCCATAGCCATCGCAAGGACGGCCAAAGATTGTTTTACAATGTATTTCATGTTCATTATCATTATCTTAGTTATTCCATTTTATAGAGGCTATTGACTTTGCAGGTGCCGTGAACTTTACGGAATGCCCCGAGTCGGAAAAAGTGAACGAGTGGCTTTCAGACAAATTGTTCTCGATGATTATTCCGTAGGAATGGTCAGGGTTTAGGAACGCCAGACATGAGACACCAGACTTGAGATTCCCCTTTGTCGCGATCCTGCGTGCTCCGGGGCGAATCACCTTGGAAGCGTGCGCAAGGTTGTAATACTGGGTCTTACGGTCGGTCACCTTACCGGTCTTTGAGTCAATCATAATCACACCATAGCAATTCTGGCAGCCACCCGGACGCTTGGGACCATAATTCTCATCCAAAACCAGGTTCCAAAGAGTCACCCCTTTGTTCTCCCTTGAGAGGGTCTGGATGAAGATGTTGTCGAAGTCAGTCATAAGACACTTCGCAAAATCTGGTGCCCAACCTCCGATCGAAGCCTCTGTGAAATAGATCTCCTTATCAGGGAACCTGCTGACCATTTTGTCTAGTTCCTTAGGATTTCCATAGTAATTGTGCCATGCGGATCCTGCCACATACCTGGCGGCCTCTGTATCGGCAAGGATATTCATCGGATAGCCTTGTTGGTCAGCGATGCCGTCGTAGTTGTAGTTATGGTCATATACAAGGATCTTTGTGTTCAGACCGGCCTTCCCGAATGCCGGGCCGACAGCCGTCTTTATGAACTCAAGTTGCTCTTGCCAAGGCATGTACATTGACATCGAGTTACCCTTGTTCAAAGGCTCGTTCTGGAGCGTCACGGCATAGATGTCAAACCCTTGGGACTTCATCACCCGAATCCAACGCACGAAATACTCTGCATAGTCCTGATAGCATTCCGACCTCAGCCTTCCGCTGGTCCATGAATAGTAGTCGCTGTCGTTGTTGACTCTTCTCTTCATCCAGCGTGGTGCTGTCCAAGGCGTGGCGATTATCTTGACATCAGGATTGATCGCCAGAACCTCTTTAAGGATAGGGAAAAGGTCACGGACATCATATTCATGGGCCGCGAAATTCTCCATACCTTTCTTGTCGCACCAGGTGTACTCGTCAAGACCGAAGTCCGATGAGCCGATGGTGACCCTCACCATGCTGAATCCAAGCCCTTCTTTGGGATCGAAAAGCTCTTTCAGGAGAGCGGTCCGGGCAGATGGCTCCATCACAGCCCGCAGATTGTAGCAGGTGCTGCCAGTCAAGGCAGGGCCGAAGCCGTCAACGGTCTGGAAGGTCACAGTTGAATCAAGAGTGACAAGATTAACCGCCATTGTTCCCGGCTTGCGAAGCTCCAGTTCCTCAGACTTGAAAAGAAGGGTTTTGTCAGCGGTTGTGACATAGGCCGTCACTACCGCTTGGCTTGGTTCCGGAGCCGGAGGGGTGACTTCTCCCCCTTCGGTGTTTCCAGAAGCCTTGCCGCAGCAGGAGCAAAGGAACAGCGTGAAGAAGAACAACAGTTTATCGTAACGCATGACTTTTCCGCACATTAATAGCCCTGATTCTGCTCGATGTTAGGGTTTTTGTCAAGCACCGTTGTCGGCACAGGAAGGAAAATGCTGTACTGATCAAGCGGATCCCTTGTAAGGTAGTAGGAATCATTCTTCCAGACATTATTGTGGACATCGATGATCTTGTCGTGGCGGGCAAGGTCGAAGAACCTGAAGCCCTCGAAAGCCAGTTCGAGACGACGCTCGTCAAGAATCTTGTCAATCAGCTGGTCTCCTGAGAGTCCGCTGACAACAGGCAGTTTGGCTCGCAGACGTACAGCGTTGACATATTTCAAAGCCCCTGCGCTGTCACCGTTCATCGCGAGAGCCTCCGCGTGAAGCAGGTAGATCTCCGCTAGGCGCATGAGAATGATGCTTGTGGCAGAGGTCTCCATCTTGCCCATGAACGCATAATTAGTCTCAGGATAGTAAAGACTCCAGCTGCAGGCATCCCAAAGAATGCTGACATTCTTCCTTTCAGTGTCGCCTTCTGCGTCATAGGCGTCAACCAGGTTCCTAGATGGCGTGATCCACTTAGACCATGTGTAGCTGTCGTTAGGAGAGAACTGATTCCTATGGAACATCATGTGAAGCCAGTTGCCTGATGATGCCGTGAACGTCACCTCAAAGATGGACTCCTTCGTGTTCTTGGCGGCTGTCTTGGCTGACACATCATAAGACCACAAGTCCTTGTAGTTGTCACACAGGGAGGCTCTCAATGCCTCAGCGCTGCTAGAATTGACATTCATGTCCTTCTCAACTGCCTCACACCACTGGGCTACCTTGCCCCAGTCTTGAATATTCGATTTCTCGGCATAGACATGGGCCAGAATTCCCTTGGCGAATGTCTTGGAAAGGACGAACTTGTCCTCCGCGCTGAGATCCGGTGCATTCTGGGCAGCGAACTCAAGCATCTCCACAATTTGGGCGTATATGTCCTCCCTCGCTGGACGAGACGGATAGTAGGAAGGATAGACTTCCTCTACATTCTCGGCGGTGATAGGGTCAGGGATGGAGTTGATGACAGGAATAGTGTTGTAAAGCTGCGTGCCTCTGAACACATAGAAAGCCTTTATGATGTCCGCCTGGGCAAGCCAGTTGTCATGCTGCTCCTGAGTCATGGACGGATCCAGTTTCTGGATGCGGTCAATGTTGCAGATTACCTGGTTGGCTGCATTTATCGCAAGCTGGAAATCACTCCAATCTCTGGTGACATTCTGATTCGATCCGTCAATCTTGTTGGATTCGATCCCGACAAGTTCCGCAGTGCTCGGAGAGCCGTTGTAGGCGTTGTCCGCGCGGACTTCTGAATACACAAGCCAGTCCATGAACTGAAGCCTCTGCATCCTATCGTTCTTAAGCACACCGCTATAGAATCCTTTGACAAGATTCTCCATCTGCGCTGCGGTGGTGTACTGCGAAGTCGTGGTGTCTTTCGGGACAAAAACATTACCCTCGTTGTAGCCTGTGACAGGATAGATGTCAAGTTCGCATGAAGCGAGTGGAGCCAGAGCGAGGAAAGAGAATATAATTAATGACTTTTTCATACTCATCATCTTTTAGAAATCAACGTTAACACCGAAAGTAACAGTCTTGACACAAGGATAAGTGCCCCAGTCGATTCCGAAGTGGGTCGCGTTGGCCCACTGGCTCATCTCCGGGTCATAGCCGGAGTACTTGGTGAACGTGATCATGTTGTCAAGTGTCACGTAAGGACGGATCCTTGTGATGTTGAGACGCTTGAGTTTCGGGCCAGTGAAATCGTAGGACAGAGTGATGTTCTTTACTTTTAGGTAAGAGCCGTTCTCGATCCAACGGGATGAGACCTTGACGTTGTACATCTCGTTTGACTTAGGAATGTCGGTAATCTGTCCAGGAATCTTCCAACGGCGAAGGACAGCCGTGGTCTGGTTGTAGCCGTTCACCATTCCTTCCATGTCAACCCTTGAGGCGTTGTAGATGTCATTGCCCACAGAGCCGGTGACGAGGAAACTCAGGTTGAATCCCTTGTAGCTGAAGTTGTTGGTCATACCGAAAGTGAAGTCAGGGTTAGGGTCTCCGATCCAGGTCTTGTCGGAATCCGAAATCTTTCCGTTTCCGTCAAGATCCTCGTAGATCATCAGACCCGTCTCAGGATCAACACCATTTGCCTTATAGCCCCAGAACTGGGACAGCGGCATGCCAGGAGTCATTCTGACGACATATTCACTCTGTATGTCAGAAGGCTTGATGTAGTTATAGACCTGCTGGAGGGTGAGTTTCTCCAGTTTGTTGCGGTTCATCGAGATGTTGAAGTCTGTGTTCCAACGGAATCCGTTCCTGTCGATGTTGACTGAGGAGACCGCGAACTCAAGTCCCCAGTTGGACATCTCGCCCTCGTTCCTTGTTATGTTTGAATATGGTGACGGAAGCGGAACGCTCATCAGAAGGTTGGTGGTGTACTTGTAGTAGCCGTCCAAGGTGAAGTTCAGTCTGCTGTCCATGACTGAAAGATCAACACCCACATTGGTCTGTGTGGTTGTCTCCCAGGTCAGATCCCTGTTTCCGATGTTGCTCTTTCCTCCAAGGGAAGGAGTCGCCTGAGCGTTCTCGGACTTTGTCCAGTCATAGTAGACAAGACTATATTTCTGCACCCAGGCATGGTCGCCAAGACCACCCTGGTTGCCTTGCTGTCCCCATCCTGCGCGGATTTTCAGGTCGTTGATCCAATCAATGTCCTGCATGAAGTTCTCTCCAGAGACACGCCATGCCGCGGAAACTGAAGGGAAATAGCCCCACCTATGTCCCGGAGCCAGTTTTGACGAGCCGTCAGCACGAATATTCGCTGTAAGGTAATACTTGCTGTTGTAGTTGTAGGAGATTCTGCCGAGATAGGACATTATGTTCCATTCGGACAATCCCTGGGAATTACCCCTTAGGCCAGAAGAGTTACCGCCATTAAGACCGTAGAGGATGTTGTCGTACTCTGTGGAAAAGTACTGCCTTGAGCCGGTCAGGTTCTCCCAATGAGAAAGTGTCGCTGAGGTACCGGCCATCGCCTCGATGTTGTGCTTACCGGCTAAAGTGTTTTTATAGGTAAGAATATTATCGAGAACAACGACCCTGTTGTCGGCTCTCGTGGTCTCTGCCTTGCCGTGCTGGGTACGTCCCTCAGCGGTCTTGATAGGGTCAAGGAACTGGTAATTAAACGTCCATGTTCTGTCCATGGTGGCGGTCGATTTGAAGTTCAGGTTCTTGCTGAACTTGATCGTGGCATGTCCGGTGAGGATGAGCCTGTCGTTCTGGTCGTAGAAGTTCTCCTGACGTGCGATGTTCTCAGCTGGAGTGGTTACATTCGCTCCGTAGAACTGTGTCCAGTACCAGTCTGGATTCTCCTCGCTCCAAACCTTCGCGTAAGTCGGAGTGTTGATGACAGACATCACGACACCAGCCCTGTTTGAACCAGTACCGGAGATGATGCCGTTCTTTTTCCAATGTGAGAATGTGACGTCAGCTCCGACATTGATCCATTTGAATATGTCAGAGTCCATGCTGGCCCTGAAGTTATACCTCTTATAGTAACTTGTGCGGATGATACCCTCTTGGTCAACATAGCCGGCACCAATGTAGTACTTGGACTTGTCATTGGCGTTGGAGACGGACAGCTGGTAGTTCTGAGAGACCGCGGTCCTGTAGGTTTCCTTGAACCAATCCGTCTCATCCTTAAGCCCGTCAGGCAGCTTGACAGCTCCGATCTCATCCATGAGCTCTTTGTATTGGGCAACGTTCAGGACATCGAATGTCTTGGCGACCTTGCCCAGACCCACATAGGACGTGAAGTTGATCTGTGGGCCGACATCCTTCGAGCCTTTCTTCGTTGTGATGAGGACCACACCGTTGGCAGCCCTTGATCCATAGATTGCTGCTGATGAGGCGTCCTTGAGGATCTGCATCGTCTCAATGTCATTCGGAGACAGGTAGGTTATGGAACCATTGCCTGTTCCGACAGGAACTCCATCCACGACATAAAGAGGATCATTGCCCGATTTGATTGAGGAATTACCACGGATTCTGACGGTCATTCCTGAGCCAGGGGTACCAGAAGTCTGTTGTACTGTCACACCAGCGACCTTTCCCTGGATAAAGCCAGAGACTGTAGGGACAGGACGAAGCCTAATGTCATCAGTGTCAACGGTCGAGACAGCCGTGGTCAAATCCTTCTTCTTCACTGAGCCGTAGCCGATGGCCACAACTGCATCAAGTGCTATAGCCTGTTCCTTAACAGTGACATTGACAACAGAGCGGTCGCCCACTTTCTCAGTCACTGTGGCATAGCCCAACGATGCGAATTCCAAAACCGCATCCTTAGATGACACATTGATGTCATAGCGACCGTCTTGATCAGTAGTAACACCATTGCCAGTACCCTGTTCCAAGACAGTAAGTCCGATGACCGGCAGGCCGTTCTGATCCTTGACGGTTCCGCTAACAGAACGCTGCTGCGCGTAAGCCGAGAAGCCTACCAGCAGCATCAAGAACACAATAAATTTACGCATACAATTATAATGTTAATATTGTTCATGCCCATACCCTATTCGATGAAAAAGGTAGTTTTGGGAAGACAAAAATATATAAATGGTTAAAGCAAATAACTCATAGTGGTAAAGAAGTGGATTAAATTAAAGGAATATAAACACTAAACTTCAAATTTATAAGCAGATAGGTAAAACGAATTAATATCCCAAAGTGGAAAACTTTTGGGGCATGGAAGAGGAGAAATACGCCATAAATCGGCAAGAACATAGGCGTAATTCAAGGATTGATTCTCCATATTTGGTACATCCCTTAGGCACCACAGTTGCAAGAAGGCTATGGCGACCTACGCGCTGCACGCGACCTAGCCGGGTAAAGGGTCACCATAACCTTCTAGCTTCAGTAGCATTATTAACCGGGAACGTCTATGTTTGGTTAGAGGACATGGAGAGGGCCAACAACGAAAACAGGGTATAATGACGTTCAAAGTAGCCGAGAGGAGACTTTGGACGACAAAAAGGGCGGAAAACGTCATTGGAGAGGGCACATGGAGAGGGTTAACAACAAAAAGAGGGCATTTCGTCGTTCAAAGTAG
>ERZ808267.220-NODE-220-length-20706-cov-3.324149_pt1 | contig 20706 bp, 23 predicted proteins | sample MGYA00521241_ERZ808267 | MGnify/ENA primary metagenome ERZ808267 (study PRJEB31516, sample SAMN03275592) | gut metagenome | biome: mammalia-associated habitat; material: feces | host: Papio cynocephalus | place: Kenya | collected 2012-07-19 ... | reverse complement strand
AAAAGAAAAGTGTGCTTAGTCTAATATGTGTTGAACTAGGACAATCACTTGAAAACTTAAAAAAATATGTTATAATATAATATGAAGGGAATTGGTTCAACTCCCTATAAGCTGAACCAATCTATCACCCTTTAGATTAATGAGGCAATTAATCGTAATAAAAGTCCTATGGCAACTAGGACTTTTTTAATTAGTTCCCTGTTCATCTTACCTCCTTATCAGCCCTATTTACTATCATTAAGGTTGTTGCTGCTGGAGGTTCGGGCTTACCCATATATAATATTAATTTATATTTTCACACTTGTCAATATTATTAAAATCATTAACTCTCAACCTTTTTCAGTTAAATTTATTTGTAATATAATAATTGTATGAAAAAAGTTGAACTGTTAGCACCTGCAAAAGACAAACAAACTGCCTTTGCAGCAATAAATTCAGGATGTGATGCAATTTATATAGGCGCACAGAATTTTGGTGCAAGAAAAAAAGTCGGCAATTCTCTTGAAGATCTAAAAGAAATCGTAGATTACGCCCACAAATTCTATGTAAAAGTACATGTTACAGTCAACACAATTTTAAAAGACACAGAACTAATCGCAGCAAAAGAATTAATCCAAAATTTATATAAAATCGGGATAGATGCTATCATCGTTCAAGATATGGCAATATTTAAACTCGCAATTGAAGGGAAATTACCGCCTATTGCCATCCATGCCAGCACTCAATGTGACAACAGAAGTTTAGAGAAAGTGAAATTTTTCCAAAACATCGGCGTATCAAGAGTAATCCTCGCAAGAGAGCTATCTCTTGAGCAAATTCAAGAAATCGGAAAATTCGCTAAAGACAACGATTTAGAAATAGAAACTTTCGTACATGGCGCACTATGCGTATCATATAGCGGTCAATGCTATATGAGTTACTGTATTGGCGGGCGTTCCGCAAACAGAGGTGAATGCGCTCAAGCTTGCAGAAAAAAATATTCTCTTGTTGACGGAAAAGGAAATATTATTATAAAAGATAAGTATCTTTTGAGCATGAAAGATTTTAACGCCTCTAAACATTTAAAAAATCTAATTGACGCAAACGTAAAATCTTTCAAAATTGAAGGCAGATTAAAAGACATAAATTATGTGAAAAATGTTGTCGCATATTACAGACAAGAAATTGACAAATATGCAGACAAAACCTCATCAGGCAAAGTATTTTTAGACTTTGAGCCTAATGTAAGAAAAAGCTTTAACAGAGGATTTACGGAATATTTTCTTGACGGGCGCAAAAAATGTTTCAATTTTGAAAGTCCAAAATCACTCGGAGAAAAACTTGGAAAGATAAAATCCGTTGGGAAAAACTACTTTGAAATCGAGTGGTTAAAAAATGCACCATCAAAATCTCTAAATCCGCAAGACGGTTTATATTTCAATGGAATGGGTTGTCTTGTAAATAAAACAGAAGACAACAAAATTTTTCCAAATAAAATGGATGGAATTAAAGAAGGGTTAGAAATTTATAGAAATTTCGACAACAAATTTGAAAAACAACTTGAAAATTCTAAAACAAAACGCCAAATCGGAGCGGAATTTATTTATGAAAAAGGTGTTTTAAAAGCAATTGACGAGGATAAAAACACTGTTGAATTAAATATTGATTGGTCTGAAACTCCTAAAAACCCTGAAAAAATGAAAAAAAATTTCATTACTCAACTTCAAAAAACAGGAGAAAGTGATTTTTATGTCACAGAAATAAAAATCAATGCTGAACTTCCGTTTCTACCAATTTCTAAAATAAATGAAATCCGCAGAAACATCCTTTCAAAATTAATGGATGAAAGGTTAAAAAACTACAAACGAGAAGTCCAAAAACCTCTAAATTACTCAGAATTTCCTAAAAAAGAACTAGATTACAGAGCCAATATTTATAATAATGATGCAAAAGTTTTTTATGAAAACTGTGGTTGTAAGGTTTGCGAAATGGCTTATGAAAGTGGACAAACAAAATCAAATCCGATCGAACTTATGCACACCAAACATTGCATAAAATATGCGCTTGATATGTGCAAATCACCGAAAAAATTATTTTTGGTTGACGAAAAAGGTAAAAAATACCCACTAAAATTCGACTGCAAAAACTGCGAAATGTATGTATTGAGCAATTAGAATATAAAATCAGACTACCCCAAAAGGCTTTCTAATTTTTTAGCATCTTCTTCAGCTTTTTGCGGATTTTTAATTGTCATACGTTTCATATAAGAGCGCAACGCTTCTCTAATAAGTTCACTTCTACTTCTTTGTTCGTTGCTTGCGATACCGTCAACCCTATGTAAAAAATCGTCAGGCATTGTTACCAAAATTTTAGCCATTTTAATACTCCGCTTATACTTCACACAATATATACAAGTATGTTAACATGTCATTTTGATTTTTTCAATAGTATTAGCCGAAATGAGTAATGGACTTTTACATAATATTTTTTATACTAAAATAAAATCGAAAGGAGATGCATTATGGAAGATAACAATTACGGACACGAAAATTATGAAAAATGTTTTTTGTGCAAACACCCGACAATGAAACATGTAATGGTTGGTTTGTTGGTATTTTTAGGTGCATTTGCAGCATTTTACGTTGTTGCAGATTGGCATTTTAAAAGAATGTTAGATCCTATGATACAAATGCAAAGAATGGATAGAGCAATGATACGTCAAGAAAGAAAGATGGACAAATTTGCTCGAAAAGAATTTGCAAAAGAACACAAAATGATACAAAACACCGCTCCATTTATTCACGTTGACAAAGCCGATAACTCTTACAAAATCATTATTGACCTAAGACCATTCGACAACAACGAAAGAAATATTGAAGTAAAAACAAACGGAAATATGGTTACAATCAACGCTGCCGGAGAAAAAAATTCTCATAGAGGACAAGAAATCACAAGATATAGCCAAACTTTTGCCTTTGGAGAAAAAATTAATTCCGACGACATAACAAAAGTTCGACAAGGCAACGAATATATAATAACTATTCCGTTTATGGATTAATTCCATAGATAATATTTGAATTGTAAAAGCATAACCTGTTTTGATACAGATTATGCTTTTTTGTATGCTATAATTCAGGTATGAAAATTTTGATAGTAGACGATTCAAACAGATGGGTTTTGCACCACAAATATATTATTGAACAAATTTTTAATAACAATGTAGAAATAGATACTGCAAATTCTGCCAAAGAAGGAGTTGAAAGATTAACCGCCTCTATTGATGCACCATACGATTTTATTTTAACCGACATGCAGATGGAACCCGATTTTTTACCGTTTTATGCAGGGGAATGGTTTATTAAACAAATCAAATTTTTCAATGAATACAAAAACACAAAAATCATTGCAATTTCTGCTGCCGAAAATCTTAAACAAATAGCCCAAAACTACGATGTTGACTATATTCCAAAATATAAATGCAATGACGTAAATTCATATTGTAACAAATTATTAAAAAACGACTAAAAACATTAAAGATTTTTCTCCAAACGACCGACTAAATAATTGTTGAAAGGTTAGACTAAAGATAAGGAGATATTTGATGTACGGATATATTTCTTGGCCCGGAGTTTACAGTTTTAAAGAAGAATTAGGTCTGTTTCTTGAATATTGTAAAGAACAGATTGATGAGGTGATGAAAAAGATTGAAGAAACTGAAGACCTTGTTACAAAATAAGTGTCTTAGCTGATGATTATGGATGTGTAAAGGCGGTAAATTTTAAATTACCGCCTTTTTGTTGTATAAATTTTGTCTTTTAAAAGTTAATTACTTTGCGGATTTCTCAAACTTCAAATCTTTTCCGTCAAAATTAATTGTAACTTTGTCACCTTTTACAAACTCTCCTTCAAGAATTTTCATAGACATAGGAATTTCGACCATCTGTCTTATCACACGTTTCAAAGGTCTTGCACCATACAATGGTTCATAACCTTCATCTGCAAGATATTTTTTCGCTTCGTCTGTAATAGTTAATTCAATATCTTGCTCCAACAAACGTTTTTTAAGTGAATTTGTTTGAATATCAACGATATGAGTTAATTCATCTTTTGTCAAGGCTTTGAACATAACGATTTCATCAATACGGTTCAAAAATTCCGGTTTAAATTTTTCTTTTAATGCGTGATTTAACTCGTCTTTTTTCTCATCTTCCGTCAACGATTTATCAAGAATTATTTCACTTCCGAGATTGCTTGTCATAATAATTACAGTGTTTTTAAAATCAACAAGATGACCTTGTCCGTCTGTCAAACGCCCGTCATCAAACATCTGTAACATCAAGTTAAACACATCAGGATGAGCCTTTTCAACTTCATCAAAAAGCACAACAGAATACGGTTTTCTCCTAACCGCCTCAGTCAATTGCCCACCTTCTTCATAACCGACATACCCTGCGGTTGCTCCAACCAAACGGGAAATCGCAGCCTTTTCCATAAATTCGGACATATCAATTCTAATTAGCGCATCTTCATCGTTAAACAGAATTTGTGCCAATGTTTTACCTAGTTCAGTTTTTCCAACCCCTGTTGGACCTAAGAACAAAAATGTACCAATAGGGCGTTTGGGGTCACGCAAACCAGAACGAGATAATCTGATAGCGTTTGAAATCTTTGTAACCGCCTCATCTTGTCCGACAACACGTTCGTGCATAACCTTTTCCATTCCGATAAGTTTTTTCGATTCATCTTCCATCAAACGATTAACAGGAATTCCGGTCCATTTTGCAACAATATTTGCAATATCATCTTCGTCAACTTCTTCTTTTAACAAACGTTTTTTGCCTGATTGTTCTTGAATTGCCTGCAATTTCTGTTCCATATCAAGCATTTGACTGTATTTTTGTTCCAAAGAAAGCGACATTGAAGGATTTTTCTTATTTATTTCAATTTGCGCCTTCAATTTTTCAATATTACGTTTTACTGCAGCGGCAGAATCAATAACTTTTTTCTCTTTAAGCCACTGTTCTTTTAGTTTTTCGATTTTCGCTTCAATTTCAGAGATTTTTTTGAGAATTTTTTCTAACTTTTTAGACGCTTCTTGTGTTTCGTCTTTTTCCAAAGCTTTTTTATTCATTTCTAATTGAATTTTTTCACGGATTAAAATATCAATTTCTTCCGGCATAGTGTCAATTTCAATTCTCAAAGCAGAAGCCGCCTCATCTAACAAATCAATCGCTTTATCAGGCAAACATCTGTCTGCAATATATCTATGAGAAAGTTTTACTGCCGCAACGATTGCACTATCAAGAATTTTTACGCTATGATAACCTTCATACTTGTCTTTCAACCCTCTCAAAATACTGATTGTAGTTTCAACAGACGGTTCTGGGGCAACTACCGGCTGAAAACGACGTTCCAAAGCTTTATCTTTTTCAATATATTTTCGATATTCATCAGTTGTTGTCGCACCGATTACTCTAATACTTCCTCGTGCAAGCATTGGTTTTAGAAGGTTTCCGGCATCTGCAGAGCCTTCTGATGAACCTGCACCCATAATTGTATGAATTTCGTCAATAAACAACATCAAGTCATCTGATTTTTCTTCAATCGCCTTTAATACCGCCTTCAAACGCTCCTCAAATTCACCTCTGTATGAAGCTCCGGCAAGCAAAGCTCCTAAATCAAGTGCCAAAATTTTATCATTTTTCAAACTTTCAGGTACATCTCCTGAAATAATTCTCTGCGCCAAACCTTCAATAATCGCAGTTTTACCAACACCGGGTTCACCAATAATTACAGGATTGTTTTTGGAACGGCGGTTTAAAATTTGAATTGTTCTACGTATCTCGTCATCACGACCGATTACGGGATCTAGTTTGTTTTTCGCAGCCAATTCAGTCAAATCTGTTGTGTATTTTTCAAGAGCTTCATTTTTCTTTTCTGTTTTTGCAGGTGCGGAGGTTTTATTATCTGATTTTACACTACCAGCCTCAACAGTTTCTTCAACATTAACAATATTATTAACTTCCTCTGTCATTTTTTCGTACAAATCAAGTCTGTTAATATTTGATTGTTCCCAAAGATGGTTCAATGTTTTGTTATCAATTCTAAAAAGTGCTAACATCAAGTGTTCTATGCTAACTTGTTCGTCATTATGCTTTTCGGCTTCTTCTTGCGCAATTTTCATCAAAACAATTGTATCTGTCGAAAACCTAACGTCAGAAAATTTCCCTCTCGCAAAATATGCACGTTTTGACACGTAATTGTTCAACCTGTCAACAATTTCAGGATTATCAACTCCTACTCGTTCAAACAAAATCTTAGGTAAATCGTTTTGATCCAGCATTAAAGCAAGCATCAAGTGTTCAGGGGAAAGCTCTGGGTAATTTCTCGCTACAACTATTGATTTTGCTGATTTTATAATCGCTTGAACGTGGTCTGTTAAAAGCATTTTGATATTCCTTTCTGTCCAAAAGATTATAAAGTGAAACTATATTATAATCATCATTCAATTGCTTGAAATTATTTTTACATGACTTCAAACTACACAAATTCAACTAACATCATCTATTTGAATGTTTCAAAGAAAACAAATTTATCCTAGAATTTTTGCGGAGGTAATGAATAATGATTTTAACAAACATTGAAAGTGTTCCGGGAATGAACATTATTGCACAATATGGTCTTGTTGCAGGAAGTACCGTTAGAGCCAAAGATGCCATCAGGGATTTTGGTGCCGGTTTAAAAAACATGGTTGGCGGCGAATTGAAAAGTTACACAGATCTTTTAATTGAAGCACGTGAAGAAGCAACTAGAAGAATGGAAGCTGAAGCAAGAGCATTAGGAGCTAATGCCATTATTAACGTAAGATTTGCAACATCTGCAGTTACAGTTGGCGCTGCAGAAGTTTATGTTTATGGAACAGCAGTAAAAGTAGTTATGAAAGGTTAAAGCTTTTATGGGTGATATTGCTGATATATTATTAGTATTAATTATACTTGCCATAACTTACACTACAGGTTGTATTGCTGAAAAAAGACATTATGACAAAATTAAAAAAAGAGAAATTGCCTTATTTCGCCAACCACATGTAAATTTTGGCGCAAAAAACTGGAAAACAAATAGAAAAATTAAAAAAGTAGAACTTGTTACAGGTGAAGTTGTTATAAGCGGTGATTATTTCAAAAACTTTGTAGCAAGCTTGAAAAACATATTTGGCGGAAGACTTACGACATTTGAATCCGTTCTTGATAGAGGCAGGAGAGAAGCAATTTTGAGAATGCGTGAAAAAGCCAAATATGCAAACTTTATTATTAACACAAGAATAGAATCCGTTATGCTAAACGACATATATACAAAAGGAAGTATTCCTCAATGTGCAATAATTGCATACGGAACCGCAGTAACTTATGAAAAATGATTTAGAGCAAAGATATATTAATATGATAGAAAATAACGTCAATGTCGGCAAAACTAATGTCGGCATTGAGTTTATCTCACTTGTTGCAGGAGTTGTAGTTTTATGTTTTGTAATTTATTTCTGCGCAGACAATATTTCAAACTTTTTCATTGACAGAATGTCTACCGAAACTCAACTTAAAATCGAGCAAACAATTTCAGCTTCTTCATCAAAACCTTGTACATTCAAAAATGAAAATGAAGAAAAAATTAAAAATTTAGAAAATATTAGAAACACAATTATTTCACAAGACAAAAATTTGCAGAACAAGTCAAAATTCAATATCTACGAAACTCCAAATGAAGAAGTGAATGCCTTTGTATATCCTGATGGTTCAATTTATGTTACAGATGGTTTGTTAAACAAAATAAATGACAATGAAATGCTAACATTTATAATGGCACACGAACTTGGTCATTATGTACACAGAGATCACCTAAAAACGATTAGCAGGCAAATAATTGCCTACACCGCAAACACAATTATCTCAGGTGGGAATCAAACATCCGGTACAACAATTAATAATATAAGTTCTCTCAATGAGCTTAAACATTCAAGAAGTCAAGAAATAAACGCCGACAAGTACGCAAACAAAATGGTTTACAAAATTTACGGCAGCAACAGTGGAGCAGTAAAATTCTTCCAATACCTAGAAAAAGAAGAAAAAGCACCTGAATTTACACAATATTTTTCAACTCACCCATCAACAAAACAACGCCTAGAATTAATCAAAAAAAGATAACCGTTTATACAGTATCTACAAGCTTTTTCGCAATTTGCAAAGCTTCATTAAACACAAATTCGTTCCTCAAAAAATCATCTCTATCAATATATTTAGAAACAATTTTTCTTGCAAAAGTACCAACCGCAATTCCGTGATAATTAATTCCACACATCTGCGCCAATTCAGCGGTTTTTGAGTTTGTTCCGCCTGATAGCATAATATAAACAGGCAATTTGGCATTTTGAACAATTTCCGCAGTCGCAACAGCCTGCAATGTCGTTTTGTAATCGTCTTTTCCGCCACTCATCGGAAAACCGTCAGCCTGAACAATTGTTGAAAAATCTTTTCTTTTCGCAATCATAGATTTGATACGCTCAATCATTTTTTCTTCCGACAAATGCCCACGTGCCGTGCAAATACTCAACATTCCATCATAAATTTTGCTGATATAATCCCACTTTTCAAAAACTTCTAAATCATCTTCTCCCATCGCATGAAGTTCAATACAATCAATACCTTTTTCAATCAATGGAGGTAAAACCTCATTCAAATCCTTGTTTTCGGAGATAAAAGAAATTGCATTGTGCGAACAAACAGAATAACACTTTCCACACCCGATACAACGAGCAGCGAGTAATGGGCGAGGAGAAGTCGTTTCCGTAGTTTCGTTTAAAGCAAGTTGTGAATGAACTATCATTTTACAATTTTTAATAGCTTTTTGCGGGCAAATTTCTTCACATTTATGACAACCAACGCATTTTTCACCATCTATACAAGCTTTTCTAACATGCGGATCACCCTTAATCCCAACACTTACGCACAAAAAAGCCTCTTTTCCTCTCAAGCCTCTTTTGGCAGCATCAACAATTTCAGGCTTTGCTGACAAATCAAAAAATTTACATCCCGCAGCAGAATAAAGCGCAACAAGTTTTTCAACCTCGATAGCATCTTCATTTCCTGCGCCACAAACGAGTTTGAAACACTTATTACTTTTTAGCAATTCTTCTAACATTAAAATACCATGTTGTTATAAATAACTTGAGAAGCTTTTACAATAAATTCCTTACCCAATGGTGAATTGTGAGGGCGGTTTGCAAAAATTACAACGATATATTTCTTGCCGTTCGGAGCATAAACAATTCCGGCATCACCCAACATTTTGCCAATATCACCGGTTTTGTGCAAGAAAGTCGCACCGGCAGGCAATCCTGCAGCAATAAGACGATTGTTATGAACATGTCCCATATAATCAAAGATTTTTTCTCTTGAACTGTTGCTCAAGAATTTAGGATTATCAATATTATAAAGAATTTGCGCCATATCCCTTGCAGTAGAATGGTTTGTTCCGCCCAAATCAGGCAACCAAGTTTGTACATAAGTATGTTTCAACCCCCATTCTCTCAACGCAGAATTTATATCTGTCATAGAACCCAAACGAGCCATCAACATATTTGTTGCAGAGTTATCAGATTCTGTAATCATCATCCTTGCAAGTTTATCAATTGTATATGTTGAATTTGCAGCTCTGAATTGCAAACTACCGGAACCTTCTGTCCTATAATACTCTGTCAAAGGCATTTCGTCATAAATTGTAAGTTGATTTTTTTCAATAGATCTGAAAAGTTCAACCAAAACAGGAAGTTTGATAATACTTGCAGTCGGGAAAATTTCATCCGCATTCATATCGACATAATTACCTGTTTCATAATCCCAAACATAAACAGACGGATGAATAGAAGGATACATAGCAGCAAGATTTGACAATTGACTTTCCAGACCCGACAATCTTGAACCTTCTGTTAATGTAGCCATTTCAGGTTTTTTAACATCCGCAGCTTCCAAAGATCTCTCGCCCATAAACCAATGGTTTGCAAGATAATTTGAAGTTGGAAACAAAATCTGTTGATAATCAGCCTTAACATTTTTATAAGGAGTTGGATTAAACATCATTTTTGTAACTTTGTTAAATCCGACAGGCAAAATAGTTAATCCCAAAAGTGAAACAATCGCAACAGAAACAATTCTGTGAATAAAATTATTTCGTGCAATTTTTTGAGAATTTGCAGTCCTTGTAGAATGCGGTCTTGCAACTCTCACATTGCTATTACCGGTATTTTCATACCCGTAATATCTGTTATCATAGTGATTAACCCTGTATAAATCCCTATCATATTGTCGTCTAGCTAATTCCGGCATAAATAATTTTTCCTCCCAAGGGTCTTTCGTATTTCTATTTTACTTTACATTATTTCAAATGGCAAGTTAGTTTACATTTTTTTAAGATATAATGTAAAAAGTAGCTAGGAAGCAAAGAGGCAGAGATGCCAAGAGGCAAAGTCTGTTACTTTTATAAAAAAAGGAGAACCAAAATGTCAGAAGATTGTATTTTTTGTAAAATTATTAACGGAGATTTTAACACAGAATTTGTTTATGAAAATGAACACGTTGTTGTTTTCAAAGATATTAACCCCAAAGCTCCAATTCATTTGTTAGTTGTTCCAAAAACTCACGTTGCATCACTAAATGAACTTGAAGATAAAAATTTAATGGCAGAATTATTGATGGCTGTAAAAGAAACTACTAAAAAAATCGGATTAAAATCATACAAAACATTAATTAATACAGGAAAAGAAGCCGGACAAGAAGTTTTTCACTTACACATTCATATATTAGGGGAATAAGTTATGGGAGTACAGGCTTAATATCTTATCGCCTTATCACCCTATTATCTTAATGCCTTTATTAACTCCCAATTTTATGCTACAATCATATTGCTTATTTTAAACAAAGGAGAAAAAATGAAAAACGGAATAGAAAACGGTTACTACCACGAAATCACACCTTCCGGCTACGGAATTGCAATAAAAGCAGGAAAAGTTTTGTTCTCAAAACAATCTGATTTCCAAAAAGTTGAAATCTTTGAATCAGAATCATCTCTAGGCAGAGTTCTTACTCTTGACGACTTGATGATGACTACTGAAGGAGATGAATACCATTACCACGAAATGATTGCACATATTCCTATGATGCAACACAAAAATCCTGAAAGCGTTCTTGTAATCGGCGGTGGAGATGGCGGAACCGTTAGAGAAGTTCTAAAACACAAAACCGTTAAAAAAGTTGTTCTATGCGAAATCGACGGAATGGTTATTGATTCTTGCAAAGAATTTCTTCCAACAATTTCTTGCGGATTGTCTGATCCTCGTGTAGAAATCAAAGTTGAAGATGCTATTGAATTTATTAAAGATAAAAAGAATGAATACGATATCGTACTAATCGATTCAACAGACCCAATCGGTCCGGGAGAAGGATTATTCACTGATGAATTTTATACAAACGTAAAAAATTCACTAAAAGAAGGCGGAATTATGGTTGCTCAATCAGAATCTCCTTTTGCACAAAAAGAATCTGTTCAAAAAATGTACAAATTGCTTAAAAGAGTTTTCCCAATCTGCTCAACATACACTTCAAATATTCCGACATATCCTGGTGGATATTGGGCTTGGGCTTTCTGCTCTAAAACAGTTGAACCATTGTCTTATTTTGCAGAAGACAGATATGAAGATATCGTAAAAACTTGCAAAATCTACAACAGAGATTATCACAATGCACGTTTTGCATTGCCAAACTATTTGAAAGAACTTTTATAAGTTTTTAAATAACATATAGTAAAAGCATAGAAGGAAAAATCTTTCTATGCTTTTTATTTGTAGTATTAATTGAGAGGTATTTATATTTTACAAATCTTTTGCCATAATTTCAATTTCATTATTATCCGGATCTTTTAAAAATGCAATATACATATTAATTTCCGGCATATAATATGGTTCATAAAGGTATTTATAACCCAATTTTTCCATCCTTACCGTAAAATTACTCATTTTATCAAGTTCAAAAGCCAAATGTCCGAACGCATTTCCATTTTCATATCCGTTTGCCGGAGTTTCCTTATTATAAGTCATTTCAATTTGAGTTTGACCGTCTTCGTCGCTCAAATAATACAAAGTGCAATCATCCAATTCAACTTCGCCGGTTTTGTTCATATCAAGCAATTCTGTATAAAATTTCATTGATTTTTCAATGTCTTTAACCCTTATCATTACATGTACAAATCTCATATTTTCCCTTTCTTACTTAATCCACATGTGATTGTATTCCGTTAGATGTGTTTTTGTCAATCTCTATAACATGTCTTATTATTGTATGCGCCATCAATAGCAAATACGGATTAATCTCATTTGTATTACCCATATTAATTTTTGCTTGCGGCTTTTCTTGACCTTCATTTACGGTTGTTTGCGAACTTGTTTCAAAAGACACAACAGATTCCATTGAATAATGTTTTTCGTCACCTTCAATTCGCATCATTAATTCATCTTTCGGAAATTCTTTTACACATTCAATATTTACATGGACAGAATTTGAACTTTCCAAAATCAATGTTGCAGTAACATTTCCGTAATTTAAAGTCGTTATTGTAATAATCAAAATACTGTCAGAGCCATCAGAATTTTGTCCTGCTTCAATTTCTAAATCAAACCCGACACCTTCTTGCAACGGCAACCACGGAAGATATAAAAGCATCAAAAGTTTCATTGTTTGTGCAGAATCGTTTTGCGAAGCCGCTGCAATGCTTGCATTTATTAGCTTTGCAGTATCTTTAAGTTGAGTTAAATCGTTGATCCCTAATTTCGCAGAATTTGCCATTGTTGTAATTAATTTTGCAATAGCGTCTTTTCCGTTTGTTTCAATCATTTGAGCGACTTGAGATAAATTAATCAAACCGTTTGATGAAATAGCCAAATTTTTCAAAGTACTTTGTAGTTGGCTTAAAACTGCTTTGTTGCCGGTTAATAAAAGATTTTGCGCTTCTGTTAACGACAAACCCTGTAATTGAGCAAGGATTTGAGCTTGAGTTTGTGACATGGCATTTCTTTGCATATTAACTTGATTTGCAAAACGTTGATTAAGTTGAGCGAGGGTAATGTTACGTTGTAACATATAGACTAATTCGTTCATATTTTTAGGCAAATTCATCATATCTTTTACAAAAACTGATTGATCACTTCCACCCATATTACCCATTTGAGGAGTTGGCGAATTTGGAGTAGTTGGTTTAGGAGCATTTGCAGCTTGTGGAGTTGGAGATGGAGTAAAAGAGGTTTGAGCAGGCTGATTTTGTGGCATTTGCCGCTGCGCATTAAGTGCCTGATAATTCACAAATTTAGAAATCATTCGACCTAAATTATTTATATCTGCCATAGATTTTATTATACTGATTTTTTCAAGAATGTCCAGCCTATCTCAAAAGCAGAATAAGCTATAATCACTTCTTGATTTTTTGAGTTTTATAACTTATAATTTCCTCTATGATTGAAAGAGCTGAAAAAGAATTAAAAAAATTATTAGATGGAAACAAGAATTTTGTTAACGGAACTCCGACAACAAAAAACATGTCGCTTGAAACACTTCAAAAATACGCATTTCATCAAGAACCTTATGCCTGCGTATTGACCTGTTCAGATTCTCGTGTTGTGCCGGAAATCATTTTTGATTGCGGAATTGGAGAATTATTTGTTGTAAGAGTTGCAGGAATGACAACAGGTCCAAACGTTATTGAAAGTGTTGAATATGCTGTAAAAAAATTAAATGTTCCACTTGTCATTCTCTTAGGTCACGATGATTGCGGAGTTATGAAATTTGCAAAAGAACATTATCCTGAACCAACAAAATATTTTTCATCAATACTAAAATGCGTATATCCAGTCCTTAACCACAAAGAAGATATCTCTTGTCACAACTTTTTTGCACAAGAACATACCAAATGGGTTGAAGATTATTTGATGAAACATTCGGTTATCATAAATGAAGCGGTTAAAGAAGGTAAAGTTAGTATCGCAAATTGCCACTTTGACCACTCAACAGGATTAGTAAACGTCATATAAAATAAAAGGAGCTTTTTAGCTCCTTTTTTGTACAAATTTTTAAAACTCCGGTTGCGGATTTTTAACCATTTTTTCATATTCGTCTACAGAAACATTATCTGGCGACATAGAATTTTCATCCAATGCTCGTTTTAATATTGAAGGTTCTTTTTCTCGCAATTTTGGCTCTGCAGTAACAATATCCGTCTTTATCGTTGCATTAATCAAATGGATTGTTTTTTCTGTCGGAACGCATTTTCCATTCATATCCTTTTGCGCCTTATAACTTGCCCAACTGTCAGAAAGTTCATCTACAGTTGTATAACCCATTTCCGCATCAAGTCTTTTATCCACTTCGTTTTCCAAAATATTGGTAACATAACTTTTTTGGCTTTCAAAATGGCACGGAAGTAAAACTTTATCCCCGATAATTTCTTCAGGGTCACGTTTTTCATATTTTTTCAATAACTCTGCGGCAATTTGCAAATGTCCGAGTTCAAATGCCAAAAATTCTTCCCAAATAGGTCTTAATTTTTCATTGTTTTCATCAATATAACAATTGTAATAAGTACAAACTTCTGTAAATTCGTGCAACAAAAGTTTTTCATAAAGCGTTTCACAAGGATCAATCAAACTTTCGTACATGGTAACATGTTCTTCTTCCACATCACAAATTTCACCATAAGTTCTGCGCAAATCATCGTTTGCATACATCATACCGTGTTCTGCATAAAAATTATGTGTTTGTTGTTCGCCCGAAAGAAGTGTATAAATATTGACTTTCGTTTGAGGAGAAGCAGTTTTTCGATCATAAGGTTTGCGAACTCTTATTCCATTATCATTATGGTGATACTGTGTCGGTCTGCCAATCACAACATCTGTTTTGCACTGCAATATATTATCAGGATTAATCCCGTCAATCATATACGCCCATTGACTGTATCTATAAAGGTGGTCAAAATCTTCTAACAACCCGAAATTAAAAGTTTCTCTAACATAATCGTCAGGCTCATTTTGTGCAAGCCAAGCGGTTAAATCAACCGCAACTTGTTCATATCCCAATGTTGTTTCCAAAACCGTTTGACATGCAGGTGTCATCCAGTTTACTGTTGTTTGTTGCATATCTTCAATTCTACGCATTAATGCAACAAGTTTTTTGTCATCATAATCCTGACAATTCCTTGCAAAATTATGTTTAAAGCCCCATGCCTCAATTTCTATACCATTCATCAAGATTTGGCGGGTTCTTGAATAACAATCTACATCATATTTATTAAATGGTCGTTTTACTATATCATCCCAACTTCTAAGTTGGTCACTAAGTATTATCCCTTTTTCTTTTAACGGATTAAATGTCATTTTCGCTCCTTTCTTTTTATAAAATTTTTACCTTTCAACCGCCCATGCAAAAAGCTCTCCAACACGTTTGTTGTAAAATCTGCCATCATCTTTGGCAAACAAATTTTCAAAATGACTTAAAGAAGTTCCATCTGTGGAATAAGACGGATTTGTCATCATAAGATGATGTGTTGTTGTGTCGTATCTCAATGGAAACAAATCATCCATTTGCATAAAACTCGGCAATTTGTCGCTGGCGTAATTGTAGGCAAAAAGTGCAGTATTTATCCGATTTAATTTCTGTTCATAAGACAATCCGCCATCATAATTGTCGTTTGTAATTTCTACACCTGGAGCATAAGTTCTGAGATATTTCAATTTTTCCGACAAATTTTTTACAGAATTAAAAACATCCCCCGTAATAAAATCAGTTCCGGCATTCAAGCCCATATTTTTATATCGTGCAAAATCATCAGAACTTTTTTCGCCGACAAAACTAATATTAGTCTTTTTAGAACGAGAACGGATTTCGTGCAAAATATATTGCATTTGATGGTAATTCGGCAAAGCTCCTACGCCTGTATAATTTTCCATATCATAACCGCCAATATGTTTGGCAGAATCAATAAACATACATTCAAAACCAATATTCATCAGTTTTACACATTCATTTATATAGATTTCAACATGTTCAGAATTTCCCCAATTAAAGGTTTCATCATCCTTATATTCTCTTGCAACCTTCATTTGATCAGCAGAAATCACATGCCTGAACCCGACTTTAATGCCCCTAAAATGCGCCAAATCAACAAAAGCTTTCAATTGTTCAACCGGTGAAATTTTATCAGCAATTGAATAATCTATAACATTGTCACTATAATTCGTGTTTAGCCTAATCCCGTACAAAGAATTTTCTTCAAATGCTCCTTTTTCGTAAGCATCTCCATAAATATTTTGCCAAATTTGTGACAAAATAATACAGTTTGCAAAACTCTTGGCAGATGGCGGAATTGCAGGCAAAAGTTTTATGCAACTCAAAATCCCGTTACATGTACATCCATTATCCATCGTCGCAATCGCTCTATTATTTATCTCAATATAATTTGCTAACCTTCCCCATTTATCCCCATAATTAGGAGTTTTTATGAAGTCAGGAAAATCTTTATAAAAAATTCCACTCTCTGACAAAGTCACAATAATTTCTATACATTTTTTTACAGAGAGTTTGAGTAAATCCGCAGGAACAATATTGGCAAGCCAACGCTTGTTATAACTTTTACCAATCCCGTGAAAAGCAATATATTGGCTAAATTCATCTAATTTTAATTCAGTTTTTTCATCTAACACTGATAGCAATTTATTTACACAATTCATAATAAATTTATAAATAAATCAACTAATTTTTTCATTAGACAAAACGGCAATAAAAATTACAATCCACCATACATTTTGGATAAAGGCTCTTTTTTATCAGGAGGAAGAATAAACGCTGAACCGTAAGGATTTGTCGGATCTTTTATCATCCCGATTTTATCTGTATAGTATCTTCTTGATTCAGGCATTGGAACAAGTTTTATATTTCCGACACATTGCGCCTCATCACTTCTTCTTTGCGCAATTTGCAACAATCTTGTGCCTGTTCCTTCATAAAAATCAGTTTCTTTATTCCAAAATGGAGTATTCGGGTTGGAATAATTTCTTAATTTATCAACAAATACGTGGCTTGGATCATCTTTGTAAATAAATTTGTTATAATCAAAGTACTTATTGATTTTGAGCATAATTTCACCAATTGTACCGCCGTCATTGTTTTTTAGAAAATATTTTTCATTTCCGCAATCAAAATGCTTGAAAACATTTACCAGCTCGTCAGTTCCTTTTGTGACATTTTTCAAAAGAACATTTCCAATAAAACCTTCGCCCATCATTCCTATATTCATGTGTGTTAAACGTTGCGCTCCGCAAAAAGATGGAGATTTCGCTTTGACAGAATTTTGAGCATAATTTTTGGTGTAATTAGAATAAATAAAATTGTTTTGCGCACTAACTTTCATCATATCTTGTGTAAGTAATATGAACATTCAAAATTGCCTAATAATAAAAATTTTGTTAATAAATGTTTATTAAAAATATTTTAATGCTAAACTTTATGTGTAAAAATTAGTTTTTATTGTGAATTAAGGAGAGAAATATGATTAACGAAAAACTAGAAAAAGCTTTTAATTACCAAATTAACAGAGAATTGTATTCAGAATATTTGTATCTTTCAATGCAAGCATATTTTGAAAGATTAAATCTAAAAGGTTTTGTAAACTGGATGACAGTACAAGTTCAAGAAGAACACGCTCATGCTATGGGTATGTTTGATTATTTGAACCAAAGAGGTGGCAAAGTTGAACTTGATGCAATTGAAAAACCTGAAATTGATTGGAGTTCTCCATTAGAAGTTTTTGAACACATTTTGACACACGAAGAACTAGTTACATCATTGATTAACAAATTGATGGATGTTGCAGAAGAAACTAAAGATCGTGCAGCAATTTCATTCTTGAACTGGTATTTGAAAGAACAAGTTGAAGAAGAAGATAATGTTGGAAATGTTCTTGCAACATTAAGACTAATCGGCGACGACAAAAAAGCTCTATTAATGCTTGATAAAGATCTTGCAACAAGAACTTTTGTAGCACCTGTAATCGGTTAATTCATTAATTTATAATTCTAAAATGAGATTTGTATTGAGATATTTTTCTCACATGCAAATCTCATTTTTTAGTCTATAATATATATCATGTTCGATTTTCTTTTTGTAATAATTAATGAAATCAGGTCGTATTTTGTGCCGGAAAGGGTTAGTTACAAAATTACCGGTGAGTGCAAAAAATGTGGAAAATGTTGCAACTATATGTACAGCTACGACACTTATACAGAAAAAGAGTTCAAAATAATGCAATTTCTTTTTCCTGCCTACAAAAGATTTTACATAAAAGGAAAAGACGAAGAAGGTAATCTGATTTTTGCATGCAAATTAGTCACACCGGAAGGTTTATGTTCGGATTACAAACACAGGTTGCCAATGTGTAGAAAATATCCGCAAAAAAGAATTTTTTATAACGCAAAACTCCACGATGGTTGCGGTTACAAGGTTAATGTAAAAACTTTCAAAGATTATTTAGACAAAAAAGCTAAATAATTATTTCAACTGTTTTGCTTCTTTATTAAGCATTTCCATATATTTTTTATTATGTTTTTCTGCAAATTCTATTGCGGCTTTTCTTGCGTTTTCTTGTCCGCCAAGCTCAGCTGAATAAAACCTTTTGGCAAACCCAAATTTTTCTAATCCTTGAGTTTTTGCCTGTTTAAAAATCACTGTATTATACTCATAATAATCTTTTGTAGGCGGGAAATTTATATAAGCCGTCATTGCAGCATCAGGATACAAAAGAACAGATGCACCTTTAGTTTCTTCCTGAATTTTATGTGCAAACTCAGCCGCTGCCTCTGTTTCGTTAGTAAAATCAGGAAGACTTTCAAGAATAATTTTTGTATGCCAATTTTCAATATTTTCGTCTTTTAAATAATAGCTGTAGCATTGATTTTTACTATCAGGATTAGAAAGATAGTAAGTTTCTTTATCAAATTTAATTTTATTTTCCATCGCAACCCCCATAGATTGAGTAAGTAACAGTAAATTGAGCGAAATAGCAAATAGTTTAGCGAGCTTTTTCATCGTAAATCCCCTTTCGGGTTTTAATTATTGTATAGTTTTATGTAAAAAACTATTACCCGCTTTGTTAATTTGAGAATTTATTGTATAATTTAATTAATTTATTGAAAGAGGGAAAATTATGCCGTTTGAATTTGAAAGACAAAAGATAAAAGATGTAATTTTAGTAAAACCAAAAGTTTTCGGCGACAACAGAGGATTTTTTATGGAAACATATAAAAAATCAGATTTTGTTGCAAACGGAATTGATGTTGAATTTAATCAAGACAACCATTCAAAATCTTGCGCACACGTATTAAGAGGCTTACATTATCAAGAAGCTCCTTACGGTCAAGCAAAATTGGTAAGATGCGGTCGTGGCAGAATTTATGATATTGCAGTTGATATCAGAGAAGGTTCAGAAACATTCGGACAATATGTAAAAGTTGAATTGTCAGAAGAAAACAAGCACATGTTGTTTATTCCTGAAGGTTTTGCGCACGGATTTGTTGTTCTTTCAGATGAGGCAGAATTACTTTACAAAGCTAGTGGAGAATACGCACCGCAAGCTGATAGAGGGGTTTTGTGGAACGACAAAGATATAAATATTGACTGGGAAATTGATTTTGACCCGATTTTGTCTGAAAAAGATAAAGTTCAACCGACATTGGCAGAAGTTAAGAAAGCAATAGGATAAAAGGAGTAAAAATGACAACAATATTAGTAACAGGTGGAGCCGGATTTATCGGAAGTTGTTTTGTCAGACACATGCTAAAAACTCACCCTGACTACAAAATTATAAACTTAGATGCTTTAACATATTGCGGAAATTTGGAAAATCTTGATGATGTTAAAGACAATCCAAATTACAAGTTTGTACACGGAAATATTTGTGATAAAAAACTAGTTCCTCAATTGGTTGAACAAGTTGATGCAATCGTAAACTTTGCCGCAGAATCTCATGTTGACAATTCTATCAAGCACCCTGAAATCTTTGTAGAAACAAATGTTCAAGGTACTTTAAACTTATTACAAGCTGCAAAAGAGTTTAAAACAGAAAAATATTTACAAGTTTCAACCGACGAAGTTTACGGAACATTAGGTAAAACAGGCTATTTTATGGAAACAACTCCGCTTGCCCCAAACAGCCCGTATTCAGCAAGTAAAGCAAGTGCAGATATGCTTGTAAGAGCTTATCACGAAACATACGGTATGCCAACATTAAACACAAGATGTTCAAACAACTACGGACCTTACCAATATCCTGAAAAACTTATTCCATTCTTTATTTCTCAACTATTGAAGGGGGAAAAAGTTCCTGTATATGGTGATGGTTTGAACGTAAGAGATTGGTTATATGTATATGACCATTGTTCAGCAATTGATACTGTACTTCACAAGGGAAAAATCGGAGAGGTTTACAATATTGGCGGACATAATGAAAAAACTAATATGGAAATCACTCACTTAATCCTTGATGCGATGGGTAAAGATGAAAGTTCTATAAAATATGTTCAAGACAGATTAGGTCACGACAAACGCTATGCAATTTGCAACGACAAAATCCAATCAGAATTAGGTT
>ERZ808267.219-NODE-219-length-20834-cov-3.845565_pt1 | contig 20834 bp, 11 predicted proteins | sample MGYA00521241_ERZ808267 | MGnify/ENA primary metagenome ERZ808267 (study PRJEB31516, sample SAMN03275592) | gut metagenome | biome: mammalia-associated habitat; material: feces | host: Papio cynocephalus | place: Kenya | collected 2012-07-19 ... | reverse complement strand
AACATTTCAAATAAATTAAAACAGCTTCTTACTTGCGACAAAACAATCTATTCAACATTTATCCTGAAAGTTGATGCTGGCAAAAGAGCGCCATTTACCAAATTGGCGCGGGTGAAAGGCTGCCAAGCGTAACGAACCCACTTAGGTTCAGAAACTTCCGCGCAGCGCAACCTTATCTGCGAACCATCAACAATAGCATCTGCTGGGTGGAACTGTTCATCCTCCCCAGCCAACTCGAATGTTCGGAGATCCTGTCCGTCAGAGGATTGAAGGCCTTCCGCCCAATCAAACGAAAGCACGACATGTCGTCCCTTTAAGTGAGCCGATTTGATCATTGGACCTGAAGGAACGATGTTCTTGTCCCCATAAACATTGTAAAGAGCCTGGGCTCCCAAACGTCTTCCGACATCTAATTTACGGACAGGATGCACATCCAGGGAGTCTCCCCTATCACTGCTCACAGCCATAGCACAATTAGGCACGGTCTCGGCCAACCTTCTCTGGCTGTCTCTGAACCATGTCCAGCTCGGACGGTTCAGACTTGAGAGTTGGACAAAAAGGAACGGCATGTCCGGATTATCCCAATAGGAGCGCCAACTCTGGACAAGAAGCGGGAACAGACGTTCATGGGCCTCAATGTTATGGGCGTTTGACTCACCCTGGTACCAAATCACACCTCTGATAGGGAAATGCTCTAGAGGTTCTACTCCAGCCTCGAAAAGATAGCATGGCTCGTAAGGATGCCTTTGCAGAGGATTCTCAGCATCCTTGATGTTAAATGCAGCCCTCTCTCGCACCCATGCTTGGATGAAATCATTCTTCAACCAATTGTACAGGATGTCAGGAAACTCAAACTCAAGCGTTTTGCGATCAATCCACGACTCAGCCGGAGAGCCTCCCACTGCGTTCATAATCAATCCAATCGGCACATCAAGAGAATCAGAAAGCATCTGACCGAAAGAAAGGCCCACAGCAGAGAAGGCATCAGCTGAAAATTTAGAACTATTCATCCACTCAGCCGGACGAAAATACTGCAAGCGATTGAGCGAATCGTAAATCTCCTTTTTCCATGTCACGTTGTCAGTGTGCCATCTCGCACGCATGTTGAACAGGCGGACTTTCTTGCCTTGCCTTTCCGCTGTCGCTAGAGCCTCGGAACGCTCCTGAGGATCCATTGAACTCGTCCTAAACGCCATGTTGGACTGTCCTGAGCAAAGCCAAACTTCACCGGCAGCAACATCATTGTACTGCAAATGTCGATTCGGAGTCGAGATGCTCAAAGTCAATCCCGTAGCTGCTGTCAAAGGAGAGAGTGTGACGCTCCAACGCCCGTCCGAGCCAGCCACAGCTGTCTTTTTCTGGCCTGCTATCTTGACCGTTACCTTTTCCCCGGCATCAGCGGTTCCACTGACCTGAAGAGGGCAATCACGTTGAAGTACCATTCCATCCGAGTAGATTTCCGGCATCTTTAGCCCACCGTAAATCCCGGTCAAAGCGGAGAACACCGTGTTCGCCATGATGCATGCACCCTCAGCGTTGGGATGCAAGGCATCAGGGAGAAGGTCAGGACGTGAATATAATGGTTTCTGAAGGTCAATCAGTTCCGTACCTGCTACCCTAGCCACGAGTTCAATGCGTTCCTGCTCCATCCAGTACCAGTCACGGGTTCCGGACTTGAAACGATGATGACGATGCGAGATCGGAGTCATGCGGCAAATCCAGATTTTGCATTTTGGATTAGCCTTACGAAAATCATCTATAAGTGCAAGATAATCCGTCACGAACTCATCACGATAGTTCGGCCACGCCCTAGGATCGGTGTCATTCAGTCCAAGATGGATGATGACAAGGTCCGCAGCAAAGTCTATGGCATCACGGTAAGCCTGTTGCTCCGTGTAAGGACGATAGGCCCGACGCATGAGCGTGGCTCCGGAATGACCGAAATTGCGGACATCATATTCATTGCCAAGCAATTCTTGAAGCCTTGACGGATAACTCTCTACCTCACGGTTCTTTAGTGTATAGCCATAGGTAACACTGTTGCCCACACAAGCAACTTTGATCCGCTCCTGAGCAGCAAGCGGAAAGAGTGTCAGCAACACAAAAAAAGCTAAAAACAATCGTCTCATCATCAATTATTTAATTTTGTCCGGTGAATATACCAACCCATCTACCGCGTGGCTACCATCCGGAGTGACGAACACTGCCGTAAACATCCATTTTACCAACCTTACCTCCGGTGTAGTAAAGCGACCGACAGGCAATTTCATAAACACTTTATTCCATCCCTTGTACAAATGTACAAGCATTGGAGGGCGGGCTGTGCAGTTTTCGTTGCCAAGCTCAATCTCGGAATTTTTCTCGGTCTGAGTGCCTGTCCAGACCGGTGGCAATATCTCCTTGTCATTCAGCCAAATCCTGCTGCCCTTGAAATCCCAGTGCCCGGCAGGTGGTGGCAAATCATTTTCCGAACGGCTATAGTTTTGAAACTCAAGCAGTAGTCCCACGTCCTGAGATTTCGGGGAATATACCCAAGTGTAGGCGTAAGCAGTGCTGTTTTCCATTGGGTTCTTGAAAAAAGCCGGCACGGTAGCTCCCCAAACATGACGCAAATATATTCCTGCTCCGGTGGCACGATGCACTTCATACTCCTTGCCTTCGAAAGTGTAGCTTTCCGCTATTCCTTCCTCCGGAGGGAAAGAGCGGGCCAGATCACCTTGGTTAGGGAATGCGTCAGTAATTGCCCAATGGACATTCGTCTGCCGTACATAAGGGAAAGGCTCTCCCGCAAAGGCATGATCCTTATGCCAAAGCATACGACGCTCAAAATCAGCATATTCCTTAAATATACTGCTAGAATCGTCCGGTAGAATCACACCGTTCCCGTTAAAGTACTCGCTTCCGCCTCCAAGCCATGAGCGTTCAGCGATGGCCAACATGTACGGATAGAACGCGTTTTGGGCAAGAATATTCCTATCATCCGGCAGTTTACGGTCATTCCAAAAGGCTACAACGGTGCCAGCAAGATCATCACTCCCCTGCTCGGTGTCATAAATCCGGCTATTGTAAAGAGCCACGATGTCTCCGAACAGGTCAAAATGGTTCGCATAGTGGAAACGGCAGTCAATGGCCGGGATTCCCGGCTGAGCCTTGCCACGGTAACTCCAAAGTTGGGTCATGTCGATCTCTCCGGGAGCATATTCCCAGCCCGGATTCCACGAGATGACTTTCTTTCCCTTCGAACGCACGAAGGCGACCATTTCCGGGACGAACTCTGGATCAGTGAAACGGACCTCGTCCGTACCTATGTGTAAATAAGGCACTTCAGCGAATAGCTCACAGGCTTCTGAAATCAGTTCCTTGAGTATCGCTTTCCCTTTGGGACTTTGCATGTCACATCCGAAAGCTCTGACAAAGGCAGCGCTATGGCCGGGCATGTCCAACTCCGGAATCAGAAGAACGCGATGCATTCGGCAATGATCTACTATGTCACGAACCTGCTCGAAAGTGTAATAACGTCCGGGGTGACGTGTCATGCTCTCTGGAGAGTTGATCTGCGGATAGAGCTTGCTTTCCAGTCTCCATGCCTGATTCTCTGTCAGATGCCAATGGAAAGTGTTAATCTTATAGCGTGAAAGAAGAGCAATTTCTTTCTTAAGTTCCTCTGGCTCAATAAACGACCGTCCAGTGTCATGCAGGAAACCTCTTATCCTGAAAGCCGGCCAGTCAATTATCTCGCAGCAAGGGAGCCTCATCCCTCGTTTCGTTTCGGATGACAATTGGCGCAATGTCTGGACTGCCCAATAGACTCCTCTTTCAGTAACAGCTTCTATCCGAATGGATTTCGGCGAGACTGAAAGTTTGTAAGCCTCGTCTTGATTGATAACAGCCTGATCGATTCGTTCAACCAAGACGGCCTCTATTATCTTCGAAGAGGATTCCGAACAGGCAACTTCGCTCTCATCAAGCCAATCCCGAACGATTTCAGTCACCGAAGACTCTCCACACAGTTTAACTTCACATCCATGGAAAGTGCCTTTTGCCCACGACACTTCCTGTGGGAGAGGAAGAAGCACCGGATTCTGGTCATGCCTATGGCAACTGGTCATGGCTAAAAGAGCCATGCAGAATGATAGCAATAGTCTCATCGGACAATATCTTTCAATTTAACCGCCTGGAATGTCATGTGAGCCACGCTTGACTCGTACAAGATTCCAACAGTCTGCGAATCAATCATAGTGAGGCATGAATATCCCCATCCATTTCCTTCGTCAAGCAACAACTTGTAAGGCCATGTCACGCCACCGTCAAGACTAGCCTTGATCGTTATGTTGTAGCGTCCGTCAGTAGTGTCAGGATTGGAGAACAGCAGCAAATCCTTGCCTAAAGCGTTCTTTTCCGCTGGAACCGCGATCAGACTGGCCATGCAGACTGGCTCACGCAAAGCAGTCCTATGAGACACATGTTCGGTCCATGTGCGTCCTAAATCCTTGGTAGTCATCACAGCACGTGCACCGCCACGGTTGTCTCTCATGTTCAACATCAAGACTCCCGGTTCAACCTCGGCAACCTGCGCCTCAGTAGTGTTCGAACGGGCAGGATTATGAATATGCCAGGTCTCCCCATGATCTTTGCTATACATTATTCCCGCATGCGGCATTCTATCCTTGTCGATGAACTGGATTGCAAACACCAGCGTACCGTCACGCATTGTGATTCCACGTCCAGGGCCTTGCAGAAGGAAGCACCAAGAAGGGTCTTTCACCTGTTTGGTGACATTGATCGGTTTGCTCCATGTGCGGCCATCGTCATCGCTACGCGCAAGCATCAGCTGAGGGGTCTCGTGTGGTTCCATGCCCGGCATTGAGTTCGTCCATGCTCTGCCGTTGCCCATCCCATTGGTCCATACAGCTATGGCCCAAATGGTTCCAGTGTTCTCATCGACCAACACAGCCGGATCTCCGACCCCGTTCTGACCGGAAGGAAGACCGTCAACGTCTGCGAAAGACATCGCAATCCGCATCGGCTCCCATGTCTGTCCTTTGTCCGTACTCCTGCTCACACCGATGTCAATTCGTTCCTGAAGATCGACACTGCTGTTCCAGCGAATGTCGTAAACCCCAATAAGACTTCCGGAATTGGTTGTCACCAAGCCAGGAATTCGATAAGCCTTCGAATGATCATCTCCGGCATGACGTACTCCATACCCAACACGGCGGACAATCTCGTTTGACGGGGCAGAGATTGGAGTCTTAGCCCCATTAATCACAACCTCCGTCACCTTTGCATTCAACTTTGTCAAAAGAGAAGCCTTAGAATCCATTCTGACGCTTACCCAATAATAATTGATGCCACCGGTCATTTTCTGTTTGGAATGAAGCACAACCTTGCGACCTATCCTGTCCGTCTGCTCTTGAAGCACTGAATATGACGGATTCGCGGACCTAGTGTTCCACACATCATGAGCAGAGATGTACTCAACAGGACTGAAGAACATTCCTCTGCGCCTAACTGCCTCAGTTCCTGAATAGAAAAGGCGCAACTCATTGATTGACTTAAGATCAGTCCCATTTCCGAACTCTATCACAAGGGATTCCAGGACATCCCCCGGTTTTGCATCCGGAACACGGATCTGGAACAGGATGTTGTCTATGCGATCCAAAAGGATAGGGATTTGAGGGCAGTGCACCCTCAACGAGTCAGCCGCTGAAATCGTCAACGAAAGCAGCGACAAGGCTGTAAACCACAAGATTTTCTTCATCATAGGGCAAAAATAGGAAATATCCGGGAGAGTACAACTCCCCCGGAATCATTCAAATCAAAACCAATTATTAATCCTCATTATCCTCATCGTAGCCAGGGGTCTGAACAAGGGACTTGTCATTGTCCAGCTGGGATTTGTTGATTGGCCACAACACTTTGTATTTTTCAGTTGCTTCGTTCAGAATCGGGGTAGGAGTATTATAATCAGGAACAATCTTTCCGTCTTTAAGAACGATTCCACTTACACTTCCCTCAGGGCAGAAGACAAGATGCTTTCCTCCCTTGGAGATGGTCATACGGTTGACATCGTACCAGCGCTGACCTTCCTGAACCATTTCCTTGTCTTTCTCAGCAAGAATCGCGAGTTCATTGGTCTTGTAGTCTCCAGGAGTGTAGCCATAGACAGCCTCATCCCAATTCTCACCATAAGCACGCTGACGGACAAGGTTCATGTAGTACTTCACGCCTGACGCATCACCTTCAAAGTTGGCGATCTCAGCCAATGCAAGGTAAGCGCCTGCAAGACGATAGTAGATGAAATCTCCGTCAGTCACACGCTGGCCAGTCGAAAGGTTGACATGGCCGATGTTCTTCTTTGTGAACACACCGCAAAGTTCGAGATTGCCAAAAACCTTAGGGTCAGTTGCACCTTCCTTGAGTTGGTAAGCACCTTCAAAAGTAGCGTCACGCCTCTGGTCAGTGCGATCATAAGCGAGGTAAAGGCCAGTCTTGTGCTCGTAACGCATAGGAACGCCAAGAATCATCTGAAGCGGATCCTCACTGAATGAGACACCATCCTCGGTGTAGGTATAATCCTTCGCACGACCGGTGGTCATGTTGTAGCAGAAATAGTTAAGATAGTTTGTCGCCTCATTCTCCTTATAGCGGATGCAGAAGATCTGCTCGTTATTGTCCTTAGTCGAGAAAATGTCAGAGAATGTAGGAAGGAGGCTCAGACCGTATTTGGTCGTGACATTTGTGAAAGCTGTCTTAGCCTCAGTGATGTCACTTGGGACAGCAGCGTTATCTCCAATGGTCACCTTGGAGTTCCAGAGGTAAACCTCACCCTTAAGGTACTCGGTCGCAGCTTTGCTCCAATATGCTTTGCTACCTCCAACGATTCCACCCGTGAAACCAGTCACTCCAGAAGCATCGAAATTGTCCAAAGAGGCTTTAAGGTCAGCCTTGATGAAATCCATCACTACCTTAGGAGATGACTGTGGCTCCTGAAGAGACACCGGATCGTAATTGCCGTCAATAACAGCTGCATCCGTACGAAGAACAACCCAGCCAAACGCGCGATAGAGATCGAAGTAGTAGAAGGCCCTAAGACCATAGCCGATGCCGAGATAGTAGGCTTTCTTCTTGTCTGTAAGATAGTCAGCATCTTGTACTTTCTGGATGTAGAGATTGACATTGACAATCTTTCCGTAGTAATCAGCGTAATTGCTGACCCCGGTCTGATCCTTGGTAAGAAGGCTGAGAACGACATTCATCTCGTTTGTCGCACTCGCGTCCACGCACAGACCGTCAATGCGAAGGCCACCTCCGCGAAGCTCACCGAAAGTAAGCATGTGAGTCCAAGCGACATTACGCAAGTCGTAGTGAAGAGTGTGAGTGTAAGACTGGACGTGAGACTCATTCTTCCAATAGGCATTAACTGAGTAATAATCTATTGGAGTCAAGTCCAAGAAATTGCTGCAGGAAACGACACCCAAACTGGCAATCGTCATGGCAGACAGGAGTATGTACTTTTTAAGTTTCATATTAATATTCAATGTTTAAGGGTCGTTAGAAAGTCAGATCAAGTCCGAAAAGAATGGTGCGTGGCAAGCCATAACCGTCTCCTGACGCATAAGTATTCGAACGGGCAACTTCAGGAGTGTTGGTCGGAGCCGCGGTGATATAGCCAAGGTTCTGTCCGGTAACAGAGACTGTGACATTCTTCAAGAAAGTTTTGTCAAGGAGCACTTTTGGCAAAGAGTACGAGAGTGAGAGCTCACGGATAGCCAGATAGTCTCCCTTGAAGACATACAATGTGCTCTGGCGGAAGTAGTTGGACACTCCGAAAATGTCAGCCCAAACATACTTAGGATACTTTCCGTTAGGGTTCTCCGGAGACCAAGAGTCAAGGATGTTCGTGGTGGCATTGTAAGAACCCTGACCGCAACCGTCGTACCAAGGAGATGCCTGGTCATAAGTCCAGAAATCAAGAGCGTAGTCAAAGCGTGCATAAAACTGCAAGCCTTTCCAATTCAAAGTGGTGTTGAAACCACCGAACCAGTGAGGAGTCATGTTACCAATCTTTACCCTATCACGAGCATCAATAACACCGTCACCATTGACATCTTTCCATTTGGCATCACCGGCTCCAACATACCAAGCCTTTGTCTTCTCGGCATCAGTAAGAGAATCGTACTTAGCCTTGGAGTAAATCGTCAGTCCCTTGTAGTTGGTACCACTTCTGTCAATGTAGGTGTCAGGAACATCGGAATCATTTCTCCAGAGACCCTCGAACTGGTAAGCAGTGAGTTGGTTAGGCTCCTGTCCTTCCTGGTAGCCACCCACGAAGATTGTCTCGTAAGTTCCGTCAGCAAGTTTTCTTCCTGTGTAGATCTCGGTTCCACCCTGACGATTGTTTGGAAGGCCATTGTCCGGAAGAGAAACCACCTTGTTCTTGTTGTAGGCAATGTTAGCCTTTACATCCCAAGAGAAATCCTTCTTGCGCATAACCTTCGCAGCAATCTCGAACTCCAGACCCGCGTTGCGGTACTTTCCGTTATTGTTCTTGACTGATGAGAAGCCGGTAGTTGAAGGGAGGGTGAAATCAGCGTACTTATCCATGGTAAGACGGTTATAGTACGTAGCGTTAAAGTTGATCTTGTTCTGGAGAAATCCGAGATCCACACCGATTTCAGCTGTACGGGTGCGTTCCCATTTAAGTCCAGGATTTGCTAATGCTGAAATACGGAAGGCAGCGTTGCTGCTATAGAAGTACTTGTTACCCTTTGAGTCAGCATTGGCGTAGGCTCCCTGAAGAGTGTAAGCTCCGATACCGGAAGCATTACCGTTCAAACCGTAAGAAGCTCTGAGCTTACCGAAAGAAAGCCATGAAAGATTGTCTGTCACGAAATTCTCGCGTCCGAACACCCAACCGGCTGACACACCAGGAAAGAAGCCCCAACGGTTGTCACCAAGAAGTGAGGAGTAGCCATCATAACGGAATGTAGCACTGAGGAGATAACGGCTGTCGTAGTCGTAATTCAGACGTCCGAAGTACGAAAGAATGCGCTGACGCTCATGGCTAGAGTCAATAGCACGTTTTCCTTCTCCGTTGAGAGTAAGCTGAAGATCAGCAAAGTCGTCAGTAGCAGCGCCTTGTCCCTGAGCTGAGAATCCACGATAAGCCCTGTCATAGATTTCAGTACCGAGAAGGACATCAACGTTGTGAACATCAAAGAGAGTCTTCTCGTACTGCAACGTGGCGTTGTAGGTCTGTGAGAAATACCTATTCATGCCTGCATAGGTAGTTCTTGTCCTATTGTACGAGTTCACGTTCGTACGGTAGTCCTTGATCATATATTCCTGCACAGTCTCATTGAGGAACCATGAAGCGCCTCCTTTCAGTTTGAGTCCCTCCAAGAGTGAAACTTCGAAATTCTGAGAGATCGTGAACTTGTCACGCTGGTAGTCGTACCAGAACTTGTCAGCATTGTAGGACTGGTTGCCATCTCCTGAGTTGGAACCGAGAAGCATGTTCCCATCCTCATCCTCGAAACGGGCGGTAGGCGGCATGGACATGATACGTCCAAAGTAGTTTGCCTCACCCTGCTGGCCATAAGGCATTGGAGTCCAGTTACCTCTGTTGTAAGAGAAACTAGAGATGCTCTTCAGCCAAGGGGTGATCATGTAGTCACCATTGAACAGGACATTATAACGCTCGTTGTACATATTGATCGGCATGCCCTCGATCTTGTTGTAGCCGAAACTTGCATAATAATGACCTTTATCGTTTCCTCCGGACATGTTCACATTGTAATCCTGAGTGAGAGCCGGGCTGTTCATGTTATAGCTCTTGAAATCGGTGTCACGGTACATAAGTTTACCGTTGCCGACAGGATCGTCCATTGTCTTCCAGCCTTTAGAGAGCAAGAAGTCATACTTAGGATCATAGGCCATAAGGTTCCAAAGCATTTTTGAACCATCTTCTCCATAGACGTTACCGGTTCCAAAAGGCTGAGCAGCCTTAAGCATGCCTTTGTCAGCCCAAGGAGTCTCGTTGTAGGCCTTACGCATGTAGGTAAGGTAATCCTCTGTGCCAAGGAATTTGATCGGAGAATAGTAATAGTTCAGACCTACGCGGCCCTTGAAATTGATCTGAGCCTGCCCGCTTGTTCCTTTTTTTGTGGTGATGAAAATCACACCGTTAGAAGCACGCGCACCGTAGATGGCGGTCGCACCGGCATCCTTGAGAACGTCCATCGAAGCGATGTCCTCAGGGTTGATGTCCTGGAAACCAGACTCGCGAAGCATTCCATCGACAATAACCAGCGGAGTACCGCTTCCGTCCCAGTTGGTACCACCACGAAGAGAGATAGTCGGTGTCGAGTTAGGGCTACCGGAGGTATTGACAACCCTCAAACCAGAAACAGCTCCTGAGAGAGCCTGGCCAGGATTGGCAAACACTCCGACCGAGAATGTCTCCTCGGAGACTTTTGCGATGGAGTTGGTCAGTTTAGACCTGCGCTGTGTTCCACCGTAACCTGTCACCACGACCTCAGAAAGAGCGAGAGCGTCCTCTTTCAACACAATGTCAAAATGGGGCTTGTTACCAGCAACTTTGACTTCCACAGTCTCGTAGCCAACACATGAGACAACCAGAGTGGCGCCCTTGGTGATGGAGAAGCTGAATTTACCATCAGCATCAGTACTTGTGCCATTAGTAGTCCCCTTCTCGAAGACTGTAGCAGCGATAACAGGTAAGTCACCTGCGTCCTTAACGCTTCCAGTGACAGTCACTCGTCCCTGTGCTCCCGCCAAAAGAGGGAAGGCGACAAGGAAGAACGACACCATCAGAAAAAGAAAATGTTTTCTCATTTGAATTAATAATAAATGATTGATAATTAGTTTCTATGTGGTAATGTGAGTTAAAAGGTCCATCAGCTCAATAAAATCATTCTCCTCCAATCAGTTCCTCGCAAAGCCCGTGGGCTCTAAGAAGCATTCTAGGAATATGAAACGGTCCTTTGAATATGTTGCCCTTGGCAGGCTGAGCCACTGTTCCGTCACGATGAAGATAGCCGTACCACTCCCCAAATTCAGGATCTGGGAAATGAGCGTACAGATAGTCATTAGCCATCTGGTGCATCTTAAGGTACTTCTCGTCACCGGTCAGCTTGTAGGCGTACAAAGAGGCTATCACGGCCTCCGTCTGCGGCCACCAGAACTTCATGTCCTGCGAATAATCCTGCGGAGGGAAGCCCTTGCAGTCGCGGAAATTGATGATCCCACCATATTCCTTGTCCCAGCCCCATTCCCATGACCAGTCAAGAATCTGGAGAGCGGTCTTCACCAAAGACTCGTCCCCACCTCTGGCTTGAGCAGCTTCCATCAAGAACCAAGAGGTCTCGATGCAATGCCCAGGATTGATTGTGCGACCGATTGCAGTGTCGATAAACTCTCCATTAGGGCCAACCGTCTCCAACAGAGCTTTAAACTCAGGATGGACAAAGTCACTGGTCACTTCACGGAGGGAATCTTCAATCTGACGATCCAAAACCTCGTCCTGAATCACCTGCTTGATGATAAGAGCAGTGTTTATCAGAATCATCGACAAAGAATGCCCTTTGGTTTTCAGCGCTGGGAGGTATTTTGGGGTCAGAAGTCCTGGTGTGTTTTTATAGCGAAGCACCAAATTAAACAGATCCAACGCCTTACGGGCATATTCATAATTTCCCGTGGCTAAGGAATATTCCGCCATGGCAATTGCAGCAAAACATTCCGAGAACAGGTAACGGCGCTTGCGAAGAGGCGTCCCGTCTGCTGTCACCTCGAAAAACATCCTTCCGTCAGTGTCCGTGCAATGATTCTCAATGAAATCCAACCCACTTCGACAGGCCTCCAGCCACTCCTGATTTTTCGCGATATGATTATAAGCGTAAGCCAAAACGTATGCGAAACGTCCTTGGAACCACACCGACTTTGTCGGATCGTACAGTGTTCCATCGCGGTCCACGCAAGTGTAGTACCCTCCGTGCTCACGATCCACACCATGCTCGAACCAGAACGGGAATATGTTGTCCAACAGATCCGACTTGTATTTTGCCGCCCAATGGGAGAAATATTTCTTATTATCTTCCATGTCAGGTTTGAATGTTACTCAGTTAAAACTAAAAACGGTTGCAGCGCTCGAAGAATCCAATAGCCTCTAGCTCGGCTTTCATGGAAGCCTCTTCCTCAACGGTCATGTTGCGGAACGGCACACGGTTAGGGCCAAGGTCAAGGCCGATGAGCTTCATGATTCGCTTTCCGCCCACGATGTTGCCGCGATAGTTACAGATGACATTAATCACCGCTTGAGCGAAATTCTGCCTCTCGCGAGCCAACTCGATGTCTCCTTGGTTCCAAGCTTCGATGATTCCGACCAGTTCACGGCCATTGTAGTTTGTTGTGCCACCAATTCCACCTTGGGCTCCACCCTGAGCCAAAGAAGGAAGAATCGTCTCGTCCTGACCGTGCAGCATGTCAAACTTTCCGTCCTTGTAAAGTCGGCACTGGTTATATTCATAAAGGCTCTCGTAGGTGTACTTGATTCCCGCGAAATTAGGAATACGCCCATCAACCGCCTTCAGGAACTCTAGCATCGGCAAATAAGCTCCGTTAAACGCAGGGATATGGTAATAGTAGAATGGCAGCTCAGGCGCTGCGGCTGCGATTGTCTCGCAGTATTTTACTAATTCCTCAACTCTGCCAATCTTTGGGAAAGGAGGGGCCATCGCACCAATGCCCCATGCTCCCACAGATGCAGCGTGAGCCGCCAATCTTTGACTTTCACGAAGGCAGCAGCTTCCAACGTGAACTATAACCTTAAACCCTTGCGGTACAGAAGCTATCCATTTTTCAGCAAGCTGGATCCTCTCTTCAGGAGTAAGCATGTAGCCTTCGCCTGAAGAGCCATTGATAAAAACTCCTTTCAGACCGTTCTTCGCCAACATGGCCGCATAGGCGGGAATCGGATCGAGGTTCACATCACCGTTTGCATGCATCGGTGTGAACGGAGCGTCTATAAGTCCTTTAATCTTTTCCATAAATTGATAGTTATGTATATGTGGTCTAACCGCAAAATTATGCTGCAAATTTTATTATTACAAATATTATTTAATCAAATTGAATTAAAAATTTTCCTTGAATATATCCCCTCGCACCCAAGTATAACACAGCTTGCTATATTTCAATATATTTACGCTATTTACCCCCCCCGACTTAGTCCGATTTGCCTATTTATTAATTACAAATAATTAAATTATAACCCGCCTATTTATGCAAAATATTAAATAATTCATAGTAAATCGAACAGAATTATCGGATATATAATTTATTTAACTTATCTTTGCGATTACTAAACGACACAATAGCAATGTTGGAACAATTCAGAAAAGAGACAGACGATCATTCCGTAAAAGGGACAATCCGCAACAACATACTCAGCCACGTGATGAACAACGGAAGCTTCACAATCGCTGAGATTGCGAGCGGCACAGGGTACAGCTTGACAACTGTCTCAAAATATGTCTCCGAAATGCTAGAGAACGGAGTCATCAACGAAATAGAACGAGTAAGTCTGCACACAAAAGGAAGAAGGACTGTACGCTATGGGCTTGACCTGAACTCTTACTATTTTTTAGGAATAGACATGAGGACGTTCATCTTGAACATAGCCCTCAGCGATTTTGCCGGGAACATTATCAAAATCGAAAGGTGCCAAGACTTCCGTTTCCAGAACTCCTATGAGACTTTGGATGAGATCTGTCAAAGAGTGAGCACGTTCATCAACTCCTTGGACAAAAACCAAAAAGAGAAGATAGTGGCAGCGAACATGAACATCCCTGGCCGAGTGGACAGTCACAACGGCACAAGTTCATCCACGTTTCATTTTGAGGACATGGGAGAAACTCCTTTAGCCGAGACACTTAGCGCAAGATTCGGAGTGCGGACATACATTGAAAACGACACGAAGTCCATGGCTTTCGGGGAATATATGACCGGCCTCAACCAGAAGTACAAGAACGTTCTTTTCGTCAACATCGGTTGGGGGCTCGGACTAGGAATCATCATTGACGGCAAACTATACTACGGCAAAAACGGTTACACCGGTGAGTTTGGTCACGTGAACATGTACGACAACAATGTCCTGTGTCACTGCGGCAAGAAAGGATGCATCGAAACAGAGGTCTCCGGACGTGCGATCCACCGGAAACTCATCGAGCGAATCAACAGTGGGGAATCATCGGTTTTGTCAAGGATGGTAAACCAAAGGGTCTCCATAACGACTAAAGACATCCTTGACGCTGCCGAAAACGAAGACCCTCTGTGCATGGAACTCATCAGCCAGACCGGAATGGAACTCGGACATCAACTAGCAGGACTGATCAATCTGTTCAATCCTGAGGCTGTCATTCTTGGTGGATCCTTGTCAAAGGCAAAGCCCTATGACTTCCTCCAACCAGCTGAACTAGCAATCCGGAAATACTCCTTACGGCTGATGAGTCAGAATGTTTACATAGCCACCTCTACTTTAGGAGACATGGCCGGAGCAGTCGGTGCCTGTCTTTTAGCACGAAGCAGGACCTTCGGAGAGATCTGATAATCAGAACCTTCCGCTACTTAAAATCCTTCGCAGAAGAAGTCCTCAGCACACCGCCAAACATCGCATTAGCGCGATAATGAGGCGCATAGGCTGACTCAACGGTCACAACTGGAGCCGAGAATGCTCCCTCTTGAGTAATGTAGTAGTCCTCTGTCAGGATTGTGCTCTCCTCTGGATAAACATCGAACCAGTACTCAGTCCTGTCAGACTTAACATCCCTGTAGCCCTGAGGGGTAACAGACCAACCGATTGACATCAGTGGACGGAAACGCCATCCATAAGAGCCGGAGAACTGATCAACCGGACGGAAAGCGGCCTCACGAGGGGCAACCAAGCGAACGAAACTGCGATTCTCCTGACTCCAGACTTTGTACTCAGCAGTGATTTTATCTCCAACATGCAGAATCATGCCCGGAAAGACTTCCAACCAACCTATTTTACCATTCTCCCCAGTCACTTCCTTATAGAAATGACGCTCGATGGAGAAACCATTACCAGCAGAAACAACCTTTCTGAATGGGACAGTGTAAGTCTTGGTTAACGACACAACCTTGGTAGCCAAAATGTCATCCGATCCAGAGAGGACAGAATTGATCGCATCGACAAAGGCTGGATCTTCGTTCCATTTTTGAGATTCTTTCTGGAGCATCAGCCAAAGACGGATGCCGTCAGCAATCTGCTTTGCAGTCACTTCGACAGGCTCAGTGGCACGATCTGCCGGTCCCTGAGCTTGTCGAAGGGCCAGCGCTTCGGCAGGCTCAGCGACCAGAGATGCCAACAAATCGCAAAGCATCGCATGCGCATAAGCCTCACTCTCAAGCAATCCTCTAAACGGCATCACAGCATTAGGATAGTACCATCCCCCATCTGGATGCTGTACGGAATATTCAAGAAGCGACTGAACATCAGCGGCAATCGACTGGTTCATTTTGGACTCAGCGGAAAATTTGATCCCCCAAGCAGAGGCCAAAGCAAGACCTGCATCATTATTTACAAGATTAGCTAACGTCTTAATCCTACGAGCCTTAGCAAGAATCCGCCCCTCAAGTCCCCGACCATCGCTAGTCGAAGGAAGAAGATACGCTTTTAACGACTTCTTAAATTCCTTAAAATTCTTTGAATATTCCGACATATCATTCTTAGTCTGCAAAGAGACGTCGAACGGCACCGATGAGTACAAAGAACGCACGTAAGCATACTGCTCCATTGACAGCCAATCGTACCAACGTGGAATTGCTTCTCCATGGAGGAACTGATTGCGATCCAGCCACTTGACCGCTCCCGTCAAATCCAATCTACCATTGTCAAGGCTAGCATCACGCATCTTTGCAAAACGCTCCAGCACGACAGCCGTCACTGTCGGAGAAGAACGGAAGCCTTCGAACCAACCGAAACCACCGTCAGCGTTCTGGCAAGCCTTGATCTTCTCCACAATAGTCTCGTCAGACATCTCAGCCTTAACTTCAGCCCCTAGAGAGGTCGCAACCTTACGGACGTACAAGGCCTCAGTAAGAGATAGGACATCCTTCCCCTTAGGCTCAACCTTGGATGGAATTGCATTCAAAACCATTTGACGAATGTCAACTTCCTTAATCTCAGCACCTTTAGAAGTCGTACCTTTAAACTCTGACTCTAATCTCTTAATAAGCAAAGCCTTGTCTGCTCCGGCAAGAAGCACGGCAGAATGGGATTCAGTCAAAGTTTGCTTAGCATCATAAACCGGCAAACTGACAAACACCCCGTCAGAGAAAGTCTTGGCCTCATCAGCGAAAACCACCTTCAACCCAAGCTCATCATATTCCTTAGGATTGACGTCAAATGCAACCTCAACCGAACCGCCAGCAGGAATCGTGACCTTCTTCGCGGAAGAAGCGAACGGCTTCGTGCCTTTATAATCCTTCGATGAATATGCCTGCAAAGCCGTCACCCCTGTCACATCCTTGTCGGAACTGTTTGACACCGTGGCATGAAGCACAAACTTATCACCTTTATAAAGATACTTCGGCTCCGCCACGGAGACCTTGACAGGGACTGTTACAACCATTTCTTTGCGTACGCAAGCGTTGAGCATGTCCGGTGTGTGCGCCCAAACCTGAGCCACGAAGGTCGAAAGCCTGTCGGATGTCCTGAATTTCATGAATATGTTCCCGTCGGCATCGGACCTCAGGAACGGCTCAAAAGCCAAAGTAGATGAAAAATCCGAGCGGATGTCAGAATCTGAGACATCAACATCATCCGCAGACTCATCTAATTTGTACATTGAATTCGAAGCAGCCGCTTCCTCGCAGAGGACTCCGTCTTCAATTTCCGCCACACGGGCAGAAGCATGATTCCTGCCAAAACCACGAACCTTTATGTCTTTCAGGGATTTTCCAGCTAACGAGCCCACATAGTAAAGCATCTGGCCACGAACTCCACCCACAGAACTGGAGACAAACACATCATCCGCTCCGAAATCGGTCAAGCTAACAACAGGCCAATTATTAGCCAAGATCACTTCCGAACTTTTGTCAAACACAGTCACCACTGCCTCAACACCCAGAATTGATTTCAAATTCAATGAATATTCCGCACCCGGCAAAGCCTTGTCTGTGAACGAGGAGAATGCCAACGGCAGATCGAGAGTCTCTCGCTCACGCCTGAACTCCTGATCAAACAGGCATCTCGATCCATCACGGAAGTAGAACACTACCAGCCTGACAGCATCTGGATACTCAGCCTTATAATTATAGACAATTTCAGTCAAAGATCCCTCCTCACCAACCTTGCCATCAAGATGAATCATCTTGTGTTCAAGAAGTTGACGTTTGCCTCCAAACAATTCTACCACAGCCCAGACAGGTCCCTCACCCACACCGAACTGAACTTTGATGTCCTCTCCAGCACGTAATGTTCCATCAGAGCAGGAGCCGACAAGTTTGAAAATGTTCTTAACCTTCGCGTCAAGCGAAGTAGCGGAATCATCCACACGGAGAATCATAAGCTGCCTCAGCGATGACACCTTGCGGCCATCCTCCCTGACTATTTCAGCTTCTGCATCAAGCAAGTACATTCCGGCCTTAGGAAGCACAAACCCCTCCTCTTTGCCAGAAAATGTCTTCCCGGAAGCGACTTTCTTCCCCGAAATGTCAGTCAATGAATATTCTATCTCTATCGGAGTGTCTATCTCATTACCCATCAGGTCCTGAGCCTTGAACGACACCACAGCCTTACCGCCAGAGACCATGCAAGGAGTCCCGCGCCATTCACCGTCCGAGGGACTTATCTCACCTTTGGCAGCATTAGTCACATCAGCAAGAAGATTGAAATACTTCACCACTGACAGCATCTTGGTAAACTCCTTGGTCTCCCCCGTCGCATCCGTTACCTTAACCGTCACGCCAAAGAAATCAGGACTATCATCGTCATCGGTTGCAAAACGTATAGTAAACGAACCGTCCGCTTCCAAGGACAGTTTCTCCGATGCATAGTTATTCCCACGTCCGTCAACGGAATAAGACACCGAAGCTGAAGACAATGAGTGCCCGCTGAAACTTGACACCTTGCCGTTCACCTCCACTGTGTCTCCAGCAATGAAGAGCCTGTCAACCTTGTCGAAAGTAAGGTTGTAGGTCGGAAGAATGAACTCGTCCACTATGATTCCTTTCGATGAGTTCACACTGCTGCCAGTGATCCTTACAAGGAAACGCCCGTTCCGCCCACTTGACGGAGCGTCAAACGAGCTGGCCACCGAGCCATATTCATTGGTTTTCAACTCTTTTTCCGCTACCACCTTCCCTTCTGGGTTGACAAGTTCGGCCTTCACCGTGATTCCGGAATCGAATGTGTGCAGACTTCTGCTCAGGTCACCCTTATAGAGGACAGCCTTGAACTCAATCTTTTCTCCGGGATTGTAGGCGGACTTGTCAGTAAAAATCTCGCAGTATGATTCAGATGAATCCCCCTGATCAGATGAAGCGGACAAACCACCGTAAATGTAATGCTCATGTGTTTTACGTAAGAATCCGTCCTCGCCCCTGAAAGATGCCACCAAATAGCTTGTCACCCCATTTTTCAGACTGTCTGTCAAAGCTTCTGGAAGCGGTGTAAAGCCGTCATTACACAGAAGCACATCCTTCACTGATGTAACTGTCTTACCAGAGCGAATGAGCTCAAGATCAACTTTTTCCACTGGCTCTCCAGTCATGTAGTCAGCCACGAGGAAACGCTGTTTTTCGCTATCAGTACGCACAGCAACGGACAAGGTGTTCTTTGTCCACTCAGCATTTGAGGACAGCTTCCCATTCTTTGCCGTGAAAATGTAGCTCCCGTCATCACATTTTGGAAGTTCTAACTTGATTGTGTCCTGCACGTAGAAGCTCTTCTTTGGATTAGTCAAGGATTTACGGATCAATGGCTTGGCATCCTTAAGATCCTGGACGAAATCCACATTGACCTTGGCCAGATTGCGAAGAGTGAGGACAGCGACACCATTCTCGAAAGAAATCCCAATCTCTTTTTTGTCAAGGGTCTCAATCAGCTGTTTGAAATCATTGATTCTTCCAGCGATTTCCTTGTCGATGCCTTTTGAATATGAAAGGCGCTCCTTTTCGGCCTGTCTGCAATCACGGTAAAGGCTTTTATAGGAGACTTCGACAGCTTCGGTGGCTGAGACTGTCGAAGCCACCGGTCCCTGAGCTTGCCGAAGGGCCGTGGACGCTTCACTAACTCTTGACAAACTATCAAACTGACCTCTGAGCACTAGAGCCTTGCCGTACAAAGAAATAGCACGTCCCGCATATTTCTCCTCGAACGAACGAGCAGCGGCCATCTTCTCAGCACGGCCCTTATCATTGTATTTATAATCCTTGTCCGCCATCCTGCGGTACTCTAAATAAGCAGCTTTGGGATAAGCGTCACCTACATATTCATCCAGAAGCGTCATCGCTTTTTCCGAACGCATGATGATTGCCAGAACCCAAAGGGAATATTCATAGTCATCCTTCACCATTCCGGTCCAAAGCTCATCAAGCCCATCACCGTAAAAGGCACTGTTTCGGGCAGTTTGGAGTCGCGCTTTGTTGACAATGACATAGTCTGTTAGAAAAGCTGGGGTCACTTTTGACAGGTAATGATGGAACATCACGATCGGTTCGGCATATTCATCAACCTCATTGTCAAGCCATTCACCGTACTTTTTGCGTTGTTTCCAGTCACGGCTGCTAGTAACCTCTACTTTTTGATTCGCGGCCTTGTAGAAATCATAGTGAAGTCGTTCCGATTTGGCTTTTGAGATAATTTTGTCCAAAACAGACAACATTTCTTCGGGCCTATCAGCCTTTTGGGCGATAGAATATTCCTTCCAAAGATCAGTCAGGACTAGACCATCGCTAGTTGGGGCCTGACCTTTATCTCTTCTAACAAACGCGGCTGTTGTTATCGCTGCGAGGCACAGAATCGCCACTAGGGCAGAGGTTATCAGCATTTTGGTTTTCATCGTTAAAAATGTTATCTGTCATGTGTAATCAAATCCCTTTCCACAAAAATCTTGCTTGCTCACACCTGCAGCGACTTAAGGATCTGCACCGCCTCGCTAACAAGGTAGGTGCTACCTCCGACATAAATCAGCGGAAAGCAGAAGCGGGAGTTGTCCGGTTTCCGGGATGTCTCACGAGCAAGATTGATCGCCATCGAAAGAGCCTTACGCACGTTGGGAGCATCGTAGATGCGGTTCACGGGCCTCCCATTCTCAGAGCAGAAAGCACGATAACGCTCAGTCAGTTCCTTTTCCGGAAGCGCACGATGGATCTCAGGATTCGTGAATATGCAAGTGGCGTCAGCTGGAATCAAAGGCATGATGCCATCCAAATCCTTGTCGGCCATGATGGCATAGACAAGAATCAGCGATGAGCACTCCCCTTCCTCAACCATGGACTCTAGCTGGGCGAAGTTCTCTTTCAGTGCAGCAGGATTGTGGCCGATGTCCGCAATGATGAACGGTTGGAGCGAAAGTCTCTCCCAACGGCCATGAAAGCCCATTATGGAGGCAGTGCGGACTATGGCCGTCACGACTGCCGAAGAGTCCGACAGACCGGAATATTCAGACATATTCTTTAATGTATCAACTGCGGCCAGCACCGTGCGAAGGTTCTTTCTCTGGTACTTGCCGCGAAGATCCATATTCCTTAAAATCTCCTCGCTTCGGCTCCAAAGGGACGGTTCCACA
>ERZ808267.218-NODE-218-length-20924-cov-3.726341_pt1 | contig 20924 bp, 31 predicted proteins | sample MGYA00521241_ERZ808267 | MGnify/ENA primary metagenome ERZ808267 (study PRJEB31516, sample SAMN03275592) | gut metagenome | biome: mammalia-associated habitat; material: feces | host: Papio cynocephalus | place: Kenya | collected 2012-07-19 ... | reverse complement strand
CAAGGTCAGAGACCTTGTGAAAGGATATTCTTCAAGTGAGGAGAGTGGGGTAAGAGGGTATGACGGAAAACTTGACATCCGTCCGCCTTATCAAAGGGAATTCATCTATGATGACACAAAGCAAAAGGCGGTTATCGAGACTATCTTGGAGGATTGTTGTCTCAACCTCTTCCAATGGTCAGACAATGGTGACGGGACTTACGAGGTTCTTGACGGACAACAGAGAACTTTGTCAATCTGCAAATATATCAATGGCGAATTTAGTTATAATAACTTATTCTTCGAGAATCAGCCTACGGATATCAAGGAGAAAATTCTTGATTTTGAAATCATTGTCAATATTGTAAAGGGTGAAAATTCTGAACGTTTGAGGTGGTTCGAGAAAATCAACGTGGCCGGAGAGGTTCTGACAAAGCAAGAATTAAGGAATGCAACCTATGTAGGGGAATGGTTGTCAGATGCTAAAATCTATTTCTCCAAGAACAATTGTGCTGCTTTCAACAAGGCAAAGCATTTTATCAAGGGAGACCCTATTCGTCAAGAATATCTTGAATTGGCTATCAAGTGGATAACTCACTCAAGTTCAGATGATGCAATAAGGGACTATATGGGAAAGCATCAATACGATGCCAACGCAAATGAACTCAAAGATTATTTCTGCAAGGTTATTGATTGGGTTGAGAATACATTTGATATTCGTGATGCCAATTCAACCAAGTACAGAAAGGAAATGAAAGGACTTGATTGGGGAACGTTATATGAGAAATATCATAATAACACCTACAATCCGCAAGCCTTGGAGAACAAGGTGACCGAACTTATGGCGAATGAGGAGGTCACAAACAAGAAAGGGATATACGAATATGTTTTGAGCAATGAGAGTGAGGACGTGGCGAGGGCATTGTCAAACAGAACATTCAGCGAAAGGGACAAAAGAACGAAGTATGAGCAACAGAAAGGTTTTTGTCCAATCTGCGGAAAATACCACGATATCAAGGAAATGGAGGGAGACCACATAATTCCGTGGTGGAAAGGCGGAACTACAACGTTCGATAATCTTCAAATGCTCTGCAAGAAGTGTAACGGAAAGAAAAGTGGAAGTTAGATTGTTCTAATGTTATCATAATTCATATTATTTAGTTTGTTATCGTAAGGCAAGGAAGTTGTGAAATTTCTTTGCCTTTTTATCTATTATGGCATTGTTATTGCATTTGTATTAACGAATAATTTTATATTTATAAATGATAATAAATCATACCAGTATGAAAAACAAATGTATGGATTTGATGTCCCGAATGGGAATGATTAAACACTATAACAAAAGGCAAAACATATATGAATATGCTTTTGACAATTCATTTATAGAAGATGAAAGTTTAATGGAAGATAAAGTTGATAATGAGGAGAGCCAAAAGGTTCGAGAGATGATATTGTCTAATCAATATTGGATAAGGAATGAATATGAGCAATTTTTGGATAGTCTCAATCAATCGACAAGAAAGCCTTTCTTATCCAAATATACGGCAGAAGAGTTGAAGAATCACAATGTTCAGACGTATCAATTAAATGGATATCATATAGGATATGCCTTGAAACCCGATGAGGACGGTGTGGATATAATATCTGTCCATAACAACGAGCCGAATATCAAGGGGGTTGGTGACGCTTTAATTGAATCAGCAAAATCTAACGGAGGTACAAAATTAGACCACTATGACGGTTTCCTTTCCGATTTGTATTCAAAGCACGGATTCGAGGAATATGACAGATATAAATGGGATGACCAATATGCTGACCCGAATTGGGATTATGAGAGATACGGAAGACCCGATGTCGTTTTGAGAAGATTGAAAAATATTCCTCAATAATAGAGGTTTTGGCATAGATGTTGTTATTAATCTAAACAGATTTTAATATTAAATTGCAATGAGCAAATTTGAAAAGATTGTTTTGAACATACCTCACTCTTCACCCTTTATTCCTTGCGAATCGGGGTGGGATAATCTTCTTGAATTAAGCAAGGAGATAAGAAAGTGGACGGATTGGCACACAAATATATTATTCAACCCAAGTAAGGAGTTGATAAATAAGATAATTCCTTGCTCTTTTGAATATTCTCGTTTCTACGTTGATGTTGAAAGGCTGATTGATGACCCTTTGGAAAAGATTGGACAAGGAATCATTTATACAAATTTCAATGAATTGCATCGGGAAGTAAATCCTTTGTTGAAAGAACGTCTTGGATATATCTATTATAGTTATATCAGCAAGATTGCTGGCTTTCTCACAGAGAATTCATTGCTGATAGATTGTCACTCATTTCCGTCAGAACTATCTGATATTGATATTTGTATAGGATTCAATGATGATAGTTCAAAACCTAAAAATGATGATATTGAATATATCAAGAATCTGTTTTCAATCCACGGATATAAGGTAGGCATAAATAATCCTTATTCAAATTCATTGACACCAAAGAAGAAAATTGATTATAAATCAATTATGATTGAGGTCAATAAAAAATGCTATATGAATGAGAACACCTTGGAACTCAATGCAGATTATTACAAAGTCGGCAATCTTATACAAAATATGTATAGATATTTTTTAGGAGAAAACGCATAATTCATAATTCAAAATTGTTTGTTAAAAAGGCGAGAAGATTGAAAATTTTTCTTGCCTTAATTTGTTTATGGCATAGATATTGCATTATTTATAAATGAATAATAATAAAATTAATTTGAATATGAGTTTAATAGAAGTATCAGAACAAGACATAAAAAATATGACTTTATCCGCTGTAACTGAAATTATAAATCGTCAGCGGAACATCAATAACGCACAGAATGTTTTTATTAAAGGAAAGCCGGGATATAATGGTATCACTCATTTTGGCGTTATAACGGCTGAAAATCCTGATTCAACAAAAGCATCTGTAAGTGATAATAAAAAATATCAATCAATGCTTGCAAAATCGCTTAAATCCGGACATTATATTTGGGTTTGGCAAAAAGGACATTTCGGAGGGAATGATGAGCATTCAATGTTCGTTTTTAATATATCAGTTGATGCCCTTGCTTATTATAGCGGAAAATATCAACAAACCTCTTTCATTTACGGAGAACTTTAGGAAAATTGTGTTCATAGCGAATATTGGGAAAAACAAGACGCTTCACAGCCATATCACTCGAAATTCAATCCTTATGTTAAAAAAGACGAATGCAGTGAATGGCTTGACGCAAGCGATGAAGAAGATTATTCCGTTATTGGGAAAAGATTCAAATATACAATACCTTTCAGCATTTTCTCCGATTTGTCTGAATCTATCATTAACAACCTCAATACCCTCAATGAAAATGATAGGAAAGGGGCGTTAAATATTGGGTTAAACGGAGTTGGTTCAAATGGTTGGAGATATAGAGGTTTACTTTATAAAGGAATTAATTTGACAAATGAATAATGATGTATATGAAAGTACAAACAACCACTCTTCATTGATTTCCTTGAATGATGTCAATGCAAGAAGTCTTGTTAAAATGCTTTATGTCTGATTGATGTAAAGCATTTTTATTTTATAAAATTATTCGTTTATACTAACTACCAAAACTATGCCAAACTATCATTTCTAAAATATTTTAATAAAAATATCCTCAAATTTTAGTTAATTTTAAGTAAGAAAAAAGTGAAAAATATTTTGGTAATTCAAATTTTTATATTATCTTTGTTGTCAGAAAAACAAAGTAATAATGATTATGGAAGCAAAAGATTTGAAAACCGAATACCTCAACGGCAACCCAAAGGTCGAGAGGTTTGGCAATATTACGAACTTTATGAAATTCTGCGAAATCAATAAACTCACTGATGAGAATAGCGTCACTTTCTTTGATAATGAGAAAATGGTAATGTATATTTCACGAATTTATTAAAAAATATTTCGGATATTCAAAAAATTGTACTATCTTTGTAATCGAAATCAAAAACTGATGTTTACCTAATAAAGATTTTGAGTTATGACTGAAAAAGAATTGAAAATAGTCAATGGACGAATCAACTCACTTGTGAATCTATTTGTTCAAACCAAATTCGAGGGCAAGAACGGCATTTGCTTGCCAAACTATGTTTATGGACCGGGGGAAGCCACAAAATATTGCAAGTTACACAATACGGATTGCGACCTGTGCAGAAAAAACTTCATAGCCAAGTACCGCAAGAACGTTTTTGCAATGGAATCTTTCAAAATGGAAAATTTTAATACGGAGGAATAGGATATGATTGCATTATTTACCACGTTGGTTCTTTTCCTTTTATGGAAATCCAATATAATCAAGTGTGAATTCGGTTGGGTATTTGCCCCAATATGGATTATGCTCCATTGGATTGGATGGTCTGTTATATTGTCTTTTTTCCTTTATTGGTGTGACGACAATTTTTATTGGTTCAACAACACTTATGATTTTCTTTGGGTGGGAATCCTTGTAAGCCTTGTTATTACCGTACTAATGTTTAGTCTTTACCTATTGGGAAGTAAAGAAAGCGAATAATTTATTTTACTAATCAATATTAATTGAGCAAGAACATTCTATGTCGTGATGATATGGAGTGTTTTTTTTTTACAAAATTATTCGTTTATACCAAATGCTAAAATCATACCAAACTATCAAAATCTAAACATTTTAATAAAAATATTTTCAAAATTTAATTTTGTTTAATTGCAAGTTTGGCTTAATATTTGCTTAATGTATAATCGAATAATAATAAATAATTATGATTAAGAAACCTCCATAGATTTGAAATGTTCAAAATACTGAATAGGTGAGACTATCTCCTTGCCGAAGTAGATAATAAATTCTAAAGTATAGTTTCCGACCTACACTTTTTTATAAAATAATTAAACAAAACGTTTCAAATATTTTAGAAAATTTTATATGAAAAAAATCAAAAATATTTTGGTAATTCAAAAAATTATGTTACCTTTGTATTCGGAAAGCAAAAGCAAGGTGCTTTTGTTAATAGGTTTAACTTTAATCTTTGGTATTATGAACATACAAGAAATCAAGGAACAAATCAAAAAGTCTTTTAATGATGAAGTGAATCTTCGTCAAGAACGAATCAAACTTGCCGAGAAAATCGCTGATTGCATTGGTGATTTCAATGGGCGCACAACACCATTCAAGACCGAATTCGGCTACTTCTGTGGTTGTCAGCAATATCCAAACTCAAACCGTTGGTATGCCATTTTGTCTGACAAAGGCAAAGAGACAAAGTATGACTTCACGGAAATGACGATGAACGACCTGACACTTTGTTTGTTCTTTCTTCAACGTGAATACGAAAATCAGTGCTTGAAAGAGTATAAAGTGGAATGTGAAGTCACTTATAACGGAATTGTCACGGTTAAGGCAACAAACGAACAGGAAGCAATAGAAATTGCCGAGAATATGATGAATCCCGACAATTTGAAAAGTTTTCCAGATAAAGTCAAAGTCGGAAAAATTGATTTTGAATGCGGAGACGGTTCGGCATATGATGCTTTCCCGATTAAGGAAAATATCTAAAAAAAAGTATGACAACGTGTCAGATTCTGCCAAGTTTGGCACGTTGGATGCTTAATAGATTAACAGAAGTTTAACTACTAAACATTTAGGATATGGACAAATTTTTTCAGGTGATAAGTTATTATCCAAACAAAGACCAAATTACTATCAAAAACTTTGCATCTGTAAGTGATGCACTCAAAGAATATGATTCAGTGATTGAGGATTTTCGGGAAATGTATGGAAATACAATCGTTTCTGAAACCAGTTTAAGGTATCGTGATAACGATACGATTGCCGAAACAAGAATGCTTCTTGATGAGTATTACGCAAATGCCTACTCTTCTGTTGAAGAAATTAACTTGTCAATGATAAAAAAGTAAAAGAAAATGCCGGATTCCAACGAGTTCGGCATTGTTTTTGTATCATTGTATAAACAAATATTCTATTAAAATTAAGGCTATAAAAAAAGTCAAAATTATTTTGTTATTTCAATTTTTTGTGTTACCTTTGCTTTTGAAAACAGAACACGATAGTTCTGTTATAGGTTTTAACAATTAAATTCATATTGGTTATGAAATTGATTAACACGGAAAAGTTTGCCTTTGTCCTTGTGTGGAAGCACAATAGAGACGGAGAAAGCAATGAGGAAGTCCACGTATATGACACGATTAAAGCTGCTTTGCAAGGCAAGAGTGAAATTGTTGATGATATCAACGAATCTGATGACGGATATTTTAACAAATTCAAGGATAATTGCTTTGATAATTGGAAAACCGCTGACAATGAGGGCGGCTTCTATATTCTTGATGAAAATGCCAAGGAAAATAGTGACTTTATATCAATCAAAAAAATACCTATCGAAACGTTGATTAAAATGGTATAAGACTATGACAGACAAAGAAATCCAAACAAGAAAACAAATCCTTTATCAAAAAAAGGTTTGGACGGAAGAGGATGAGCAAGAACTTGCCTTGTTGAATCTTCGTGATATAATCAATTCCGTGGCTTGCTATAACGGACTTGTTTTTGCGACAGAGGAAAATTCGTTCATCAAGAAATATATGGGCAGAATCACCGACAAAGCAAAAGCAAAGGCAATTCTTGCTGAACAAAGGGAATTTTTCCGCACTCACGCTATTGTCCACGTTGCAACAAGTGTTGATTTTGAGGGTTGTGTTTATAATTCTCTTTTATGGAAGTAACTGTTTAATTAAATCATTTTTATAATATGAATATCAAACAATCTGACAAGACAATTTTTAACGTTATTTGGGAATCACAGGTTGATGCTGAATTCCTTGTTCAAGTATATCCTTGTGACAATTTGAAAGTTGCGCAAGCAATGATGAAAAGATTCAAAAATGAAATTCTTTCAAATGGACATTTTAGTCAATCCAACATTGATGATTTTGTTATTGAAGAAACAGATAACCGTTATTTCATAATTGATAACACTGATGATTATTATGAAGATATATACATTATCGAAAAAAAGGTGTACATTGATAACTAGTCAATAATTCTATTTTTATGCTGCATAATAAATGCCTTATATCGTAATCGTAATGATATAAGGTATTTTTTTATTATATAAAATTATTCGTTTATACTAAATGCTAAAACTGTGCCAAACTCTCAAAATCTAAATATTTTAATAAAAATAATTCTAAATTTTAATTTTGTTTAATTTGAAGTTTTATTATAGTTTGGCTTGATATTTGATTATTATATAAACGTATATTAAATAACTTTCAATATAAAATATTTTAATAATTTCCTATAAATATTTTAGAAAATTTTATATGAAAAAAGTCCAAAAATATTTTGCAGATTCAGAAAATTGTATTACCTTTGCTTTCGGAAACGGAACAATGGTAGTTCTGTTAAATGTTCAACAACTAAAGGTTTTTTGAGTTATGGAAAAACACATTAAAGAAATTAATTACAAAGGGTTCAAAATCGTAATTGACAATGACCCTTTCTGTGAAAATCCAAGAAATTGGGTTGAATCAAAGTGGTATGGAGTAGACAAGAATGCTCCGGCAGACTTGATTCTAAATGAAGACGGCAAAATCAATCCGTCTTGTGATGAACTGAAAGACAAATTTTGGTTCAAAGTCTATAAATACGAACATTCCGGAGTATCTTTCAGTCTTTCTCCGGTTGACAAGTGGGACTCTTCCTTTTACGGTATAATTGCCGTATCTAAAGCAAGTTTATCAACGGAAGATGAAGCAAGAAAAATTATTGAGTGCGAGCTTAGCGAATATTCGCAATGGTGTAACGGTGAAGTGTATGGCTATCAAATATTTGATGCTAATGACCTTAACAATGCAATTGATTCTTGTTGGTCGTTCTTTGACCTTGACCAGTGTGAAGAGGACGCAAGAGGAATAGTAGCCGCATTTGCGGAACAAAAAGAGAAAGATTCTGTATGTTTCTGGGCGAATAATTCAGACTAACAACAATATGGCACACCCTTTGTAATATAAGGGTGTGTATATGTTTAACAATTAAATCAATTAGTTATGATTCAAGTTACCAAAACAATTACCAAAAACGACATTAAGAATGCTGAAAAAGTCCTTGCAGACAACGGCATTGAAATAGATGAAGTTTCAACCGTGCTTCAAGCAATCGGCTACGTACTTCTTGACACTGAACTTTATACGGAGGACTAATATATGGAAAAGACAGTTTATGTATTCACTTACACCGCTTATGATGAAGAGGGTTTGTACACCTCTGTCAGAGTGTTTGATTCGCTTGAAAAAGCGCAAGCGGAAATGCAGTCGGCAATCAATAACGAAATTAATGATGACTTTTGCCACTTTGGAGGAATCTACAAGGACGTTTGTGGTTCTGACCTTACCAAATTCGAGGAGGATTTTGTGATTGAGAAATCCGATGTTTCCTATCATATCGCTGACAAACCGGGGTACGACTACTTCATTAACTTGGATATCTTTACCCAAGTCGTAAAATAATCAATGTGGGGTACGCTTTTGCGTACCCTTAAAATATCTCTGTTATGAATAATTGTATGTACGAAGTTGTTAGAGAATATCTCAATAAGAATTGTTTTGTTGAAGATTTCACTTTGGAGTATAGGTCTACTAATTGTGCTAAATCTCTTGATTTTGCGGTTAATTTATCTCCCAGAAAAAATGAGCAAATTTCAATAGTTGAAAGTGACGAATCAACAGATGAAATGCTACATCATTGGATAATTAAAAAAAATTATAAATCAAAAAAATAATTATGCCTAAAAAAGTCGCTTTATTAGTAAAAACTACTTTTATTTCCAGAGTGATTGTTGATGCACCAGACGATTGGGATAGCACCAATGTTAATGACTTATGGACTGGAAACGAAATACCACTGCACGGCAAGTTTGAAGATAATATTGTCAAGCAAACGCAAGCAAACTTGAAAAAAAGTGTTGAAGACGGAAGCAACGTGTTTGAAAACATTGAAGAGGTTCTCAATGACGTGGAGTGCCCGGTTGATTCCGATGACTTGAAATAATTCTTTTTGTGTGTTCATATTATTACCAAGCCACTTTCGTTGCAAAACGAGGGTGGCTTCTTACTAGTTTGGTATAGAAATTGCATTATGTATAAACGAATATTAAAAACTTTGAAAAATGAGAAGTCCGCCGGCATAACTTGAATGATTCAAGCGGTTAATCACCGCAACTGGGCTGGTGTCCTTTAATGGGCAATAGGAGAGTGTACTCCAGCCAGCTCTTTTTTATAAAATAATTAAATAAAACGTTTCAAATAATTTTAGAAAATTTTAACAAAAATCCGGTAACAAGTCTGTAATTGAAAGATTATTCTCACGTGCGCACGTTACGTGCGTGCGTGTATACGTGCGTGTATATTATAATATATCTAGTTACTAGATATTTAATATATTTCTAGAATTCTAGTTATTTCTAGTAACCAGTAACTTCTCTGGTAACTAAAATTTTAGTTACTAGAAATAAATTTTTAATATAAATATAAATTTATTATTAATATAATATATTTTTACGTGCGTGCGTGTGTGTGTGTGCGTGTGTGTGTGCGCAGAAGGGGATAAAACAAATATTTGAAAAAAAGTGAAAAAAGTTTTGGTAATTCAAAAAATTGTGTTACCTTTGCATACGGAAACAGAACAATGGAGTTTCTGTTATGATGTTTAACTTTCAAGTTTTTTGAATATGAAAGACAATGTGATTTACGAAGTAGTCAGGGAGTTTATTGATAAGGACGGCAATATGGACGATTTTGAAGTCCTTTCTTCCGGACTGAATGATTATTCCAAAGCGTTGGATGCAGCAAACAAAGCGGAGGTTTGGAAAGGAAGCCAAATTTCAATTTGGGAAACAGATGAAAAAACCCTTGATTTATTAAATTCTTGGCTTATCAAGGAAGTTTCTGAATAGTTTGGCCTGATTATTGTGATATAGTTTAATAATTAAAGTTTATCAATTATGCAAATGACAACTGAATACTGTGTGCATTGTGACTCTTATGTTCAACTTCCGGCAAGGCTGGGAGTTTACAAATGCCCGAAGTGTAACTCTTACATTCCGACTTGTTCGATGTGTACGGCTTGTGATGAGCCAAACGGACAATCGTATTGTCTGCATTGTGCGCTTGTTGAGAACGCACACTATCTTAATTCGTTTAACAAATAAAATTCAACAACTATGACCAAAAAGCAATTTGTTGCAAATTACATCAACTCTTCCGATATGGAAGATGTAGTAACCCTGTGGAAACAATACGTCAACGAATCAAACAGGGAGGATGATGACGTGTGGGAAAATTCCGATGATATGCTTGATGAGATAATTCCAAGCACTCACGAATTCGCTCGTTCCTCAACTTATGGACACTACAATTATTCAGATTCATTCTTCGCTTTCAACGGCTATGGCAATATAGTAACGTTCAGCCGTCTTGACGATGACCGTTGCCCGATAGATGTAGACGCACTTGCGGACTACCTTATCGAAAATGGGGATTCTGATTTTGAGATTGATTCTCAAACCTTGGAGGAAAACTTCCTTGATGAGTATTTTCCAAATGAGGATGATTATAACAAAGCAATGGAAATTGCTGACAATTTGTCTGTGTCTGAACCGATAGACTTCCTTATGGACGAATGGGATGACATTGCCGAAACAATTAAATCCCACTGGGACGATTAAGCACTGAAAAAAAACAGCAAGGGTATTGGATAATTCAAATATTATTCTTACCTTTGCTGACGTTAAACCAATAAACAATTTTGATTATGGCAAAGATTAAGATTTCAAAAACAGATTTCACCTTTATCCCAAGTGGCTACGGACACTATAAGGTCACTTACGAAAGTCCAGTGACTCACAAAACGTGGACGGCTATCATTGACGATATGCAGTGTATTGATGATGTGCATTATCGTGATGAGCCGAAAGTCAAGGATATGGAAGACTTGAAGTGGAAAGTGAAGCATTATTCCCAAAAATAGGGATAATGTTTGCTTTCCGCATACACTTTGGCATAATTTTCGCAAATAGTATAAACAGATAATTTTTTTTGAATTATGGACAAAATTAAATCACTTGCAAATGCCCTTATGCACAAAGATTCAAGGGTGGTCGTTAAACTTTGGAACAACTTTCTTGCCGAACAAGAAAAGAAAGGAATAAAATCCAAATATGATTTTGAAATCAAGGATATGGAGAATCTTGAATCGGATATGAATAAATTTGTGCAAAAGAATTCATTTACATATCTTATCAATGCTCTTGATATAGATAGATTCAAGACTTATGAAAATTTCTGGTATGAAAATGATATTAACCGAGTAGTATCATTTAATTCACTCAATGATTATTTTTGCCCGATTGATTTTGAAGAATTAGCCAAATATGTACTTGATACTAATTCAGAAATCTTTATGAATGACACTTTGCCTATTGTAGAGGATTTTCTTTATGCCCAAATGGGTGAAGAAGATAGAGAAGACGAAAATCTTTTCAGCAAATATCTTTCACTTATCAATGAGCATATAGACAAAAAGTGGTTTATTACCGATGATTGGGATACTCTTTGGAAAGAAATTTCTCAACTTGTATAATAGTTCAGAACGGAGGAACATTTCGTTCCTCTTTCTAATTTCCTTTTAATGCCTATAAAAACGTTCTAATTTGCAATGAAAAGTTATAAGTGGTACGGAGTATCAAATGACAAAAGTTTTGAAGCCAGAGGGGCTAATTTTGGCTCGTTCATCGAATGCCGTGGAGAAATGGAGAGAGCGGCTCTTGACAAAATGACTTGGGACACCACTCTTGATGACTTCTGTGACGGTTGTGAAGAGATAGGATATCAAACCAAATTCAAAAGAGATATGATTGCTCACCTATCATATAGCGGCAAATATGTATTCATTATCCTTGACGGAGATGAACAACGGGCAAACATTGAACTCGTGGACAGAATGATTGCTGAACGTCAATATTCCGAATCCGATAGGGAAATGGCTTACAGAATCAGTCTGTATGACAATTTGGCAATTTACGCCAATAACCAACAGTTTGGATGGGGGGAATAAACACAATTAACACAATTAATTTTGAAAGAAATGGATATCATTGACAACACGATAGTTTCTTATGTAAAGAGATTTGGTTATAACAATAGATTCTCTTTCCCAAGGGAATATACCTCCTTGTGCTTCGATTCGATTATAACATTCAATCGGATTGAGTTGAGGAATGGAGATTATATTGTCCGTTACAAGAACAATCATAAATTTTCCTCCAAGGAGATTTCAACGAAACAGAAGGAGAAGATTTTGGCAATGCTCGCCAATTATGAAATGTGGGACTTCTATCACGGGGACGATAAATAATAGACGCATTTGCGTCCCCATTTTATTTACTTTGGCACAATTATTGCAGATAGTATAAACAGATAATTTTATTTAATATGGGAAAATGGTTTGGAGAGTACAACTATTTACGTACTCAGATAGAGAACTCTATCAAGTCCAATTTGGAATTGTTTGATAACAAGACGGCTCTTTTTGAAGGTGGATGCTATGACTATTTGCCTTATAAAATCCATGCCCCGATGTCCAATATGGGATGGGATAATCCAATAACCAAAGTATCGTTGATTGATAGCGGTTCCGGAGTGATTATGATTCATTTTCAAAACGGGTCTTCGGTGAATTCCATATTTTTCGCATTATCTGATTTGTCCAATCTTGCCGACTTCATTGACGGTTATGTCGAATATAAATTTAAGAAAAAGGAGGACAATCAGCAATGACTGACAAATACAAGGATATCTTGCTCCTAATAGGCACTATAATCGCCATAGGAGTGTTTTTCGTCTATATCATAATAGCCAGTAGCCTTATGTTTACTATCCTTTCTGTAATAGGCTGTATTTCGGTAATCAAATTGTTTGGTGAATATAATGCACTGAAGAAAAAAAATGAAGATTAATGAAAAAAACATTTGCTTTCTAAAGAAAAAAAACATATATTTGAAATATGCCAACCACGCCGGTTAGAATAAGTGGCAACTCCATAGGGGTATTATGGAAGAGGTTACTATATGGCACTGATTACGGACAGCCCCAGTGTAAAATCCACCTTCGGATATCCAAGGAAAAGAGTTTGGATTAAAGTTAATTTGATAGACAGAACTTTTAGACTCTTTATTTTAAGTTGAACATTAAATAATTTTATATAAATGACTGATAAAGTTAATTATACAAAGGGTGAATTTCTCACAATTGATGTATTGAAAGATACATTTCTCTCGGTAAGAATCCATGAGAATCTTTCTTTTATCTATGGAGAAATTCATAAGGTTGAAAGAAATGATGATGAACAGAAGACAAGAATCTATTATGGTACTTTTGTACCAATATCAAATGGAAAACTGATGGGAGATTGGATAAAGGACAATGGATATGTGGTTGTTGATTATGACACAACAGTCGCTTGGGTAAATCAAGAATATCTTGACAATCTTATCGAACTTGGTTGATGACAAAATTAATGTACGCATTTGCGTCCCCTATATAGGGATTTAAGTTTGATATAGTATCAAAAGGTCGAAAAAATTGAAATTTCTCCCTTATGAAAATTTAAATTTTATTGTCAAAAAGTAGAATTTTATTCGGGAAATAGTGAAACGGTATCACGCAGTATTGTAATAGTATTTTGACAAAAATATTTTCAGCAATCTTCAGCATTCATATGGGTGACTGTATTGGTAGTTCGAATCTGCCTTTCCCGACAACAAATATAGTCTGGTGGCGCAATTGGTGAGCGCAGGAAGCTTATACCTTCAAGGTTACAGGTTCAAGTCCTGTCCAGACTACAAAGAATATTAAGATACACAAACGCCGTTCGGTAAACTTGCAAGTTACTGCGTTGAGGTATCTCTATAAAACTCTCAATAACATGTTGGGTAAAGTCGGTCTTGGCATGCTCATAGGCCCATCTGAAGAGAGAAATTGTGTATCTTAATTATTATAAGGCTCAATGGGGGAATGGTAGACCCGACAGACTTAAAATCTGTTGCTCCGAACGGAGCGTGCCGGTTCAAGTCCGACTTGAGCTACAAACAAATGAATATCAAATCTTTCGGGATGGTAGGTTATGAACTATCTTGGACATGGAAGATAAAATCCCATTCAAAAAACGTTCTGATATTTATTTTTTTTTTTTGAATATAACAAATAATTTATATAATTAATTAAAAAATATACTTATGCCAAAAAGTAAAGTAAGAAAAAAGACAACCAAGTCTAAAAAGAAAAATATCATGATTCCAATGACTGATGCAAATCAGCATATAAAAGAACATAATGCTGAGAAAATTCGTCAGAACAAGGCTTTGATAAAGAAGATTGCCGAATATAAGGCAAAACAGCAGATGGCTCAGCAAAACGTCATAGATAACAGCTCAAAGACTATTGACGGAATGGAAAATTAAAAATATATAAAAATTTTTCAAAAACATTTGGTTTTTAAAAATAATCTTTGTATATTTGCATTGTAAGAGAAAGGTATTAAAGAAAACAGACAGCAATTTTTTACTATTTATTTTTTTGGGTATAATATGTTTTCTGAATATATATCCTTATCGAATTTGAAAGTTCTTTGAAAATATAATATTGCGGGGTAGAGCAGTGGTAGCTCGTCAGCCTCAATACTGGAGTAAACCAGTTAAATCAACAATTTTTAATAATTGTTTTATATCCATACTTCCCTATATAGGAAATAACTTATAGCGGATAACTATCGTTGAACGATGACCGTAGTAAATAATTGTTTAATCGAAAGAAAGAACTTAAGTGTTTTAGGAACGGTTATCTAATAAAGATAGATAAGGTGTGAATCCTTTTATGGATACTAAGCTGAAGGTCGGAGATTCGAATTCTCCTCCCGCATGACCGTATATATACTATACCTCCACGTGGTTACGGTTGGATAATAATAACTGAAATAGTATAAAATGTAATGTGTTATATATATTGTATAACTAATACAATTAATGGAAAGAAATATATAGGGAAAACATCAAATAGTGTAGAAAAAAGATTTAATGAGCATTTACACGATTGTCATCGACGTAAAATGGAAAAACGTCCATTATATTCAGCAATAAATAAATATGGAAAAGAGCATTTTATTGTTGAAACAATTGAAAAATGTCCTAAGGAAATTGTAAATGAACGTGAAATTTATTGGATTGATTTTTATAATACATATAAAAATGGATATAACGCAACAAGAGGTGGGGAAGGTAAATTTAAGATAGATGAAGATATTATTCTTGAATTATATGGAAAGTATAAAAAGATAAAAAGATAAAAATAGTTCACGAAAAAACAGGATATGATACTACAACAATACGAAAAGTATTAAAAGCGCATAATATTGAAATAGTACATTATAATCCGCCTGATTATACCTTATGGGGGTTACCACGTAAAATTTTACAATATTCATTAAAAAATACATTTTTACGAGAATTTGAAAGTGCTAATAAAGCAGCAAATTGGTTATTTGATAATGGATATGCAAAAACTAAAAATAGTGGAATAAGAGGGCATATTTTGAGCGCAGCAAAAAACGAAGGTAAAGCATATAATTTTTATTGGAAATATAAAGAAAGCGTACAGCAATTGGTATAATTTTTATACTTTTTATGGTTAGACCTCCTCTTTTATTAGTCAGATATAATATCTGAATAAGAGGATTAAAAATGTAACAATGGTATGTTATTGGGATACTTGATAAAAAGACCCATAATCTTTGTGTTATCCGTTTTCTGTTAATCTACAAAGATGGCAAATTTGTAAGTTGGCTTGCTTATCTTTGATTATATCGTTTTAATGAAAATACTTGAGATTTACAACTTACAAAATATCCCTTAGGGGGTAACGATTTAGTTGTTGAAGTTCAGAAACGGATTCGCTGTGAAGTGCGTCCGTTTTATTTTCTTATATATACCATTCAACAATTAATATCAAAATTTTTAATTCATCTTGACATTGTGGCACAGTTATTGTAAAATAATACTACTGTAAAAGAGAAAATAAATTAAAAGAAAAAAATATGCATACTTCAATGAATCTTAAAAACGTTACCTCTTACGTAAAGAGAAATGACACCCTTGATGCTTATCTGTCAGAAATCAATAAAATTCCCCTCATGACAACCATGGAGGAAAAGGATGCTTTTGCCTGTCTAAATACATCTAAGGACCGACTGAATAGGGCTAAATCTGATTATGAGAATAATCTTATCTCCAATAATGAATATAACAATATCCGTAAAAAGGAGATTAATATCCAAGATAGAATCAAGAAGGAAATCGCTGAGAGAAATCAGAGGTTTGTTTTTGCCGTGGCAAAGAGATATAACAATGGTGACATTTTGTCAGATTTGGTCTCTGTCGGAACAATCGGATTGTATGAAGCCCTTGATTCCTATAATTGGGAGAGCGGTACAAAATTCACATCATTCGCCATATGGTATATCCGTAGGTCAATTCTGGCCTATCTCAATAAGGAAAACTATATGGTAAGAAAACCAGGCAGTTTCTCAATTCATACAAAGGTTAAAAAAATTGAGAATGATTTCTTTCTCAAGAATGGAAGAAAGCCTACATCAATAGAAATCATGGATATCCTTAAAAAGGATTATAATATCAAATTGAATAATGATACTGACCTTTATTCCGCCCAAATGGAATATATTGATTCCGCCGTCAGTGATGATGACTCTGATTATACTTTTGAGAATAGCCCGGAATTCGCCATCGCTACAGCATCAACAAATTCTTTCGAGAAAAAGATTGATGAGGAAAAACTTTCCCTTACATTAAGAAACGCACTATCAGCCCTTAATGATAGGGATAAGAAAATTATCCTTATGTCCTACGGTCTCCTTGATGGAAAAGAATATACCAATGAGGAAATAGGGGATATGCTCGGCATTTGCAAAGAAAGGGTTAGACAAATCAAAAATTCCGCCATAAAGAAAATGTCTATGGCAATGGCTCAGACCAAGGGGAGTTTTTAATTAATTCCCCTTGCTTTTTATTATTCTTTTTTGTATCTTTATATAGTAGATTATAATTCAATAAGAAACTAAGAATAATACGTAATAATATTTAATGCATTAATGAAACGTAGTATAAATGTGATTGACTTGGAGAATAGAATTCAGAATAATCTTAATCCGTCAATCAAATGTAAGGTGGAAACAAAAGAGCCTACAGAGGAAATCACTCCCAAGACCAATATTAACCTTGAATCAAATCATCATCCGTCTTATGATGATGAAAATGATTGGAAAAGGGAATATTTTGATGACGATTCATTTGGATATGGATATGAAGATGAAGATGAAGATTTTGGCGAAACAGATGATGATGAGGAAGAAAAAGAGGATAAACCTTTTAACAAAATAAAGCCTTCTCAATGTAGGCAAACCTGATAAGATTGACGATACTATCTTTAACGCCAAATTCAATCCGAAAACATTGAAAACCGCCCTTGATACATTGAAGTTGATGGATAAACTCAATAAATCAATAGGAGAATGTAATGTCCCTCAAGACGTTCTTGATTTCATAAGAAAAAATCCTGACTTTATCCCATCTTGTATTTATGACAAGGTTAAAGATGGAAAACTCTATCTTAATGATGATACAAAAGATGTAATGGATACAAGAAAATGGTGTGCCGATAGAATAAAAGAAAATAAAAAAAGAAAGGAAGAGAATCATAAGGATATTGGATACGCTTTTGCGGACATTAACTCCCTTAATAAGAAAGTACCATATATCAAATCTGAAAATTTGGCAGAATATGAAAATGTCAATCACCCTCAACATTATAACAACTATTCTAAAGAAGTCATTGATATGATGGTTGATGTCTTCGGAAAAGAAAATACTGCTCTCTTTTGTGAAATGAATGCCTTTAAGTACAGAATGAGAATGGGTACTAAACCAGGTAACGATATCAATCAAGACCTTGATAAAGAACAATGGTATCTCAATAAGGCTAAAGAACTAAGAAATTAATTTTTACAGACATGATATTTTTAAAAACAGATTCGCCGTGATGGTGCGTCTGTTTTTTCGTTTTATATATACGCATTTGCGTCCCCATATATATTATTTTGGCACAGTCTTTGCTTATAATATATATAGATATTTTAATTTTAGGAACTTATGATTAAGAAACCACCTTAATATCTCATTTATATTGAACAGAGGTTAATCCCCTCAACAAGGGCTGACATGTTTTTAATCTTATTATTTTAAATATGGCAGGAGAGTGTACTCCAACTAACACTTCTATATAAATCGTTTTATATATACTTACAATCTATAATCTTGTTTAAATGACTATATTTCAATTATATAAACAGTTTATATCAATTAAATGAAACATTTTTACTTTCAGTTTATAATTTTTATATACTATTTTAATTACATTTTAATATTTTTCCCTATGGGGAATACTTACATTTTATAACTTATTTTAATATTATCTTCCCCTATATAAAAATAAAAAAAAAGATAACCTCACGTATTCCTACATAAGGCTATCACCATCAAATTTTAAATGGCTCCATCAATAACTATAGCATTACAGGACCACCTCCATGTGGAGGACGTGGCGGACGGTCTTCCCTTTTATCATCTTCTGAGTATGGACCAATCTCCATCTTCTTGTCTACTTTCCCACATGCCTGTAAGAATACGTAAACGGCTATCACACCCAATAAGATATTTATTAATGGACTTGTAAATCCTATTGCAAAGGCACTATAAAAACATCCTACGGAGATTAAGAACAATACTAAGGTTACTGTGTTATTTATGAAATCCTTCATATAAGAATAAAATTTTTAATCCTCTATAAATAGTCATATTTTTCCCATAGGGAATTACCGTTTCTTAATAAACTTTTCCCGAATATCATTTTCGCAAAATATATTCCCTCAATATTTTTTTCGCCGAACCTTTTCTATATATAATTTCCTCTTATATTATATTACCTCTATATATAAGTTTTTCTTATATTATTTTTTTATATATCCACTTTCGGCAATATCCCTTCCATAAGAAAATTTTATGGTAATTATTTTTATCTATATATTTTGTTTAAATAATACTATGTAAAATATTGATTATCTTAATGGTAAATATATCTATCTAAAGTGATTATTTATGTAATTTTATTTGGAATTTTTGAAAAATTTTTGTAATAAAATTTACACAAGCAACTGTTTAAATCCCTAATTTTCAATACATTACCCTCAATAATATTAACAACAACTTCAAATAAAATCTCTATAAGATAAAATACAATATTGGGGATTTTTAGGGAACCATATACATACAGTATTAAATTCCTTACAAAGGAATGATATTTCAGTCATATCGAGATTTTCCCATAGGGGAATCAATTTCAAATATTCAATATCCTTTTCATATAATATGGAATTAATGGCGATAAACACATTTATGGGATTTCAAAACAATTCAACATTCTCAAATATTCCCATATGGTAAAAATCCATTTTTTAGAATCACAATACAATATTCAAAACATTCTTTATAAAAGAACAGTCATATCCATTATACGAGGAAAATCATATATTCAATTTTTTCCCCATAAGGGGATTCCCTTCTTTTCCAAGAAATATTTTTTTGTTACCGGGAAAAACGTTACTGCACTAAAATTTGGGTAATCATGACCGTCAGAGACAGCGAAAGTGTTTCCACATCATTACATTTTCTTCCACCTTATTACACAATTTACACTAAAATAGCGAATATCAATTAATTAAATAATAATAATAATCATTATATTCATAACTGCTATAGGTAATTATATCTAAAATGGTGATATAAAGGGGTTTAAGATATATGAAATGTTATCATAGGTATCAGAAGTGATTGAAATGAAGGTGAATAGGTGGGGTTATAGGAGAAAATTTATATTTTTTCCGTAGAGTTTGGCACAATGATTGAAGAGAGGAGACAATATGGAAAAAAAAGATATGTACAAAGAAGAACATAGAAAAGTTCATCAATGAATGTGGCATAGTAGTATCGGAAATTGAGGACCTTGTGGAAGATTTGTATCCGTCAAAATTCGCAAAGGACATAAGTCACCTATATTCAAGGAAGCAAGACCGTATAGGGATATATATTATAAAATATCTATACCGCAATTATGATTTTGTTAATAAATCAGTCGTAATAAAGAATATAAAATTAATGGCATCTACAGGGGAGTTAAGGAAGTATGAAAATACAAAACAGAGGGAAATGGATTATATATTCATGAAATTATTGCTATGGATAAAAGAAGAATCATTAAAAGGAAGAAATTTTAGATTGTCGGAATTTATTGGGTCATATAATTGTGACGGATATTGTTTTGTGCCCAAGCGGGATTTAAGGACTGAGATATATTCTTATATGGAGAGCAAGGCTAAAGAATCTTTAAACAATCATCCGTACAAATATTATAAATGTTTTAAAGATGATGGTACGTTTAATCCGGGCTATTACATATGGCGGGAATATAAAGAGCATTTTTGCAAAGATTGGATAGGTGAAGTTGGGGACGGTCATTATGAATACAACAGTGAAGTTCCTGTTCATTGTTATAGTGAATCAACATCAGATAGAGATGTATTGTTCACAAAAGAAATATACCGATGGTTTAAGAAATATCAATGCTATGAATTTGAAGCCACGGAAGAACAAATAAAGGACATGGATACAAGTTTGCTTGAAAAGTTATGGCGTAAAGTAATGGATTGTTTTAATAACAAAATGAAAAAAGA
>ERZ808267.216-NODE-216-length-21140-cov-3.515200_pt1 | contig 21140 bp, 13 predicted proteins | sample MGYA00521241_ERZ808267 | MGnify/ENA primary metagenome ERZ808267 (study PRJEB31516, sample SAMN03275592) | gut metagenome | biome: mammalia-associated habitat; material: feces | host: Papio cynocephalus | place: Kenya | collected 2012-07-19 ... | reverse complement strand
CCTGCCATTTGTGGGAACCAGCAGCGCGGTACTCGACACGACCATCTTCGCTGCCTCCGAATATGTTGACAGCAACAATGTGTGCGGAGCTGTCAGCAATAGTCGCAGAGGCTTTGTCTTCACGAAGAACCGGTTTGTAGTCAAGTCTGTAGTCTTTGCCCTTGAAGTCTGCGATGAAATACCCTCTTGGAGAGCCGCATCTCATGAGTGCGTACGGAAGTCCGTTCTCGTCCTTTACCCCTCTCCACCAACTTCCGCATGCAGCACCACAGATGTTCTCCTCTATTCCGGGTTCTATTTGGTGACGTCTCACAGTGTGAGTGTGACCGCAGAACATGGTGGTCTTGCCTGCAACCGGTGCGAGGATATTCATAAGACTGTCGCGCCCGGTCATTTCCGACACGGGAATATGTGTGGCCAGAACGAGACGTTTTACCTTGGATGATTCTCTGACAAGCGAGTCGAGCCATGATTTCTGGGCTTCACTGAATCCTCCTTCGTAGTCCCTAAGGCCTTTTGTGCGGACATTGTTCATCAGTACGAAGCGTACTCCTTTGACAACGAATGAGGTGTCAACGTAACCAATCTTCGCCATCCAGGTCTTGAGGTCGCGAGGCACGCCCGAAAGAACATCCCTGTCGTGGTTGCCAGGAACTGCGAACCATGGAACTGACAGTGAGTCAAGGGATGCGATTGACGGATCCAGAAGGCTGACGTCATCATTGACTATGTCTCCCAAGACGATCACCAATTCAAGATCCTTTCTGGAACGAAGTTCTTTGAATATGCTCCTTTGGTTATAAACAACCTGCCCGCTTCCATCAGCCTGGGGATCACCGACAAAGGCGACTCTGAGCGCGCATTGAAGCAGCAGGGCGATGGAAGCGAGCAGTTTCATGATCTATGAATATTCTTATGCCTATTCAGGAAGAACATCGGCTTCAAGGGCAACCTTATAAACCTCAATCTTGCTGACTTTGTCTTCTGTAGTTGTCGTATAGGCGATGTAGCCGACCCCATCGGTGTTGAACACAATGTGATAGTCACCTGAAGGAGAGATTGCAGCAGGTTTTTCAGCGATGGTGAAATCTTCCCACTGAAGGCTGCTGTTCAGGTACTTGAAGTAAGTGTTGTTATCATTGTCTGCGATAGCCACGACTTTAAGTCCGTTACGTGAGGAAGAAAAAGTGGCTGATACTTCTGCACCGTTATTGCCGGTGTCAACGTTCAGACCAGCACCATACTCGGTGAGGGTTTTCCCAGAAAAATCTACTTTGTAAACCTGCAATTTTTTGTTAGAGATGTCAGATGCAAAGACGAAAAGGTCCTCACCGTCTGAACTTATGGCCATGTCCCCTGGAACTCCGTAGGCAGAAGTGCCAGGTTTGTAGTCGTAAACAATAGGTGTGAGGGCGCATTCTATCCCGACTTCGTACACCATATAGCCCCATTCATTGAATGATGACAACATGTAAGTCTTGTCATTGTGCTCGGCAATGGTGGAACCATAGAAAGCTCCCGCTTTACCACTAGGTTCTCCGTATTTAGGAGCGATTCCACTTGCAGATGCCGGAGTCTCAACCCAATTGCTTCCGTTGAAGTAGGCAGACACGATTGATCGTTTTGTTGTCCCTGAATTGGATGTGAAGAAGAACGCTGGCTGGCCATCGCTTTGGACGTATAGCGGACTTGGAAAAGACGCATTGATGTTAACACTATTGAGTGCTTCTTTGCCACAAACTTCCCAAGAAGAAGTGAATTTTTTAACAGTGTTTCTGTTAGATACTTCGCCTCCAGCGTATTTCAGGAATGCTGTACCATCACTTGCAAAGGCTAGTGATGGGCTCTTCGCATCCTTGATGTCAGCTGAAATGCAAGACTCTCCAACGTAAGGGAATGTGGCTCCGTCAAGTCTGACAACGGCAACTCTGTCGTATTTGTCCCCCTCCAATTCCTTGTAGTAGGCAATCCATGGTGTTCCATCCTTAGGATTGATCTTGATGTCAAAGGTCGGGAAAATCTTAGTCCCATCAGTGATGCTCCCGACCTTCGTGACAACATATCCAAGCACCTTGCCGACCTTGAGGGTGTAGCTGGCGGTAGTCTTGGCCACCTCATCGGTCACAGTGATGTCGATAGGGAAGCTGGTGTCAACCTTGATCTTGCCATCTGAGGTTTCTTTGCCGTTTACCTTCACAACATCGTTCAGACCAGCCTCTATAGTGAGGGTCAGTTCCTGCTTGAAAGCAGCGGAAGGAACACGAACGACCATCTCGGAGGCAATGGCCTCAGGGGTGACATCCTCTGTGAGCACGCTGTTGTCGGCCTTTAGGAATGAGACAGTTTTTAGTTCCGCAGCCCCATCATTCTCCTTTACAGAGAGTGTGTAGGTTACATTAAGTTCTGAGACCTCATCGGTGACGGACAGTTTTGCTCCATCGGTGACGCTGATGGAGGTTACACCGCTGGTGACAACTGTGGAACCAGCCTTGACAACATCGTCATCGGTAACAGTGAATGTCGGGATAAAGCTGCTTCCGGAACCTTCCGGCAGCACGAGGCTGATGGTCTTGGCCTGCTCGTCGATGGTGCCATCGACATTAGAGCTAAGATTCGAGTTAAGTGATGACTGAAGCGAGAAGGATGTGATCTGAGCCACTCCGTCTGCCTTCGGGTCGTTGTTGCAGGAAACTGTTCCGGCAACGAGGGTCAGTGTGATGCTGACAAACGCCAAGATTCGTTTCATAATACTGATAATTAATGATTAATGTAATAACTAACTAAATTTTCGTAAACACAAAAGCCTGTCCTTTGTGCGAAGGACCCGGATATCCTAATTCCATCCCATCCAGACTGCTTCCTATAAGCCGGATTGTCAAAGTGTTGTCTTTGGATGAATCCGGAGCGTCCGTCTTGAGCCACATGATGCGAACAGGAAGAGTGTATGTTCCGGGGGTGAAAGCCAGCGGGCTGGCTGTCGAAGGCTGGATCTTGTAATCGATGCCTTCTTTAAGACCATTGCCAGCTAGCACCTCGTAATCGACAGTTATCGGTTCGGAGAAGTATGTCTCGCTTACGCTGATTGAGACTTTCAGTTCGGTTAGCACACTCTCAACACCTTTGCCGAACTTGCTGTCTATCGTGGCGGTCGAACCTCCCGCATTGTCAAAGATGTAGGCGAACGGGGTGTCGAAATAGACATCTTCATGCCAGTCGCAGCCGCAGCACAACAAGGCGGCAATGAATATTCCTAAAAACTTTTTCATCATTCTCCAATTGTTTTTCTTCCGGTGTAGCCTTCGTTTTGCACCATGTAGTCGTTGGCCTGAAGCTCAAGCTGGCAGATCGGCAAAGCATAATGGATGTCTGGCCAGGTCAATGTCTTTCTGTTAGATGTTGTACTCTGAGGTCGATTCACGTCCTCCATCCTTCGTTTGATGTCGAAGAAACGATGCCCCTCAAAGCAGAGCTCCTTAGCTCTTTCTTCCTGAATGATGGAGTCAAGGTCTGAAGCTGACGTCCAGTTTAGAGCAATCTTGTTAGGTGTAGTGTCCAAGGCTCTGGCTCTGAGAGATTTGATGTCCTCGGCAGCTGCTGGCAAATCGTTGGTTGCGCCTTTGCACAGTGCCTCAGCATGGATAAGATACATTTCAGAGACACGCAGCACGAAAAAATCCGAGCGCCTATTCTTCTCGTCCGTGACACCTGCTTTTATTGGAAGATATTTGCAGACAGTTGTATATTCCTTGCCCTCGTACTGCTCACCATCCTCTTTTTCTCCGATAAAGGTGAACAAGGTCTTGCGTACATCGGAATCATCGAATTTAGCGATGAACTCTGGGGCAGGCTGAAGCTTTTGGTTTGCGGTCGGGTTGTACAATGCCCTCATGCTTGTGCCGTTGTCATAGGTGTTTAGACGGAATATACCCTCTCCCGGATTTTCCTGTGCCTTGCGGAACATCCCGACATATTCATCATGCTTCGCGAGGGGAACTTTTGCCATCACGATTGATGAATATTTCGCTGCGTTCGCATAGTCTCCCATGTAGAGGTAAACCCTTGCAAGCAGAGCCTCGCATGCCAGTCCGGAGATGTAGGTAGGGTCTTTCATGTCATCATTGCCGAAGCATTCCAGCGAGGAGTTGAGATCCTTTATGATTCTTTCGTAGCATTCCTTTATCGTATGACGTGAAAGTCTGTCCTCGAATCCTGGAATATAATCAATGGCGACAACCCCAAGATGTGAGGCATCAGCTGTGTAGCCGTAAGGCATAGCATAACAGTTACAAAGGTCAAAGATTGCTAGTGCGCGTGCGAAATAAGCGTAGCCGAAGTGAGCCTTGATCTCGCTTTCGTACTCAGGGTATTTGCCCAGAAGTTTTTCTCCGTAGTAGAGGATGTTGTTGGCGTTGGTGGCTATCGCATAGCCGTTTTTCCAGATTGTGTACGGGTAGCCTCCATTGTCTTCAGCATAGTAGTCGAAATCGTACATCCTGAGCAAGGCCTCATCGCTGCTGACTCTGGATGCGTTTTGCGTGTCGCCCCCGATGTCTCCGAAACGCAGGTAGGAGTCGTCGTAAAAATTCAAGATAGTTCTGTGGAGACCGATCCCCGCAGCTTTCAATCCATCTATGTCGGAGAAAAAGCTCTCAATAGTGCTCTTACCGAGATTGTCCACGTTTAGAAATCCGGTGCATGACGCAAGTGCCATCGCACCAGAGGCTATGATTGACAGAAGAATATTCTTTTTCATGACAGTCTAGAAATTAAGTGAAAGTTGTCCCGACACCGAGCGTGTCATACCCATAGTGTAAATCAGAGTCTTGTAGCTGTTGTGGGATTTGCTCTGCCCTGGAGTCCAGAGGTAGAGGTTGTCTCCCATCAAGGAGAAAGTCGCTCCTGAAAGATGAGCCTTGCGGCAGATGGATTTCGGGAAGGTATAGCTCAAAGTGATGTTCTTCAGTTGCACATTGGTCTTGTTGTACAAAAATCTTGTGGATGACATTGTGGACATGTTGGAACTCTTATAAACATACTTCGGGTTTTTGGACACGTCTCCTGGCTTTCTCCAATGGTCGAGATCTTCCACAACGGTGTTGAACCCGATGATGTCGTGCCCGTCATCCTGTGTGTAGGATGTGAGTGTCCATCCTCCGATAGAGTAAGTCATCATCACCCTTGCGCTGAAAGGCCCGAAAGAGAACGTGTTGGACACTCCTCCACTGAGATCTGGCTCCTTGCTGTACTCTGGGAGAAGAACTCGGTTGTCGTAAGAAAAATTGAACGTAAGATCGCCATCGACAGTGTACCACATTGGACTTCCGGTTGCCGGATCGACACCTGCCCATCTGCTGAGCCACCAGTCGCTTTTGCTGGCTCCAACCATCCAGACGCTGTCGAAGAAGCCAGTGTGCATGTCCTTGTACAGTTCCCTTATGACATTCCTGTTGACAGAACCGTTGATGTCAGTGCTCCACTTGAATTTCGGATTGTCTATGTTCTTTGTGGATAAGGTGAACTCCAGACCTTGGTTTTCAATCGCACCGACATTTCTGGTCACGGTCGCGTCCGTTATGATTGATGAGACGCGTCCGCTGTAGAGAAGACCGGTGGTGTACTTGTCGTAAGCCTCGATCTCAAGATCAATGCGTCCATTGAGAAATCCCAGATTGATTCCGGCATTGAAAATGTAAGTGTTTTCCCAACTTAGCCCAGGGTTAGGTGCGGAACTCTGCGTGGCCCCCATGATTCCGCCATAGTAATCTCCTGAATTGTAGGAATATGACCCATAGGCGGCACTAGTATCAACCCTTGAGTTGCCGCTGTTTCCGAATGAGGCCTTGATTTTGAGTTTGTCCATCCAAGGAATATTATACCATTTCTCATTGTGGGCGTTCCATGACAGTCCAACAGAGGAGAAGTCACCCCATCTGGAATAGGTGCTGAAAGAGGAATATCCTTGGCGACGCCATGATAGGGAAAGATAGTACCTGTTGTCAAATGAATATGTTCCCTGGAGCATGTAGGACAGAGACCTACTGTTGCTTGCACCAGAGTAGCCGGTGAGCGTTCCCGTCTGGGCGAACTTGATTTCCTTCAGATTGTCATTGGCGAAGCCGTTTCCTTGGGCGTAAAGGTTGCGGTTTTCCTTGTTGACAAACTCGATTCCGGCCAAGGCTCCGACAGTGTGTTTTCCGAAACGTCGGTTGAAATTCAACCGATCGATATTGTTCCATGTAAAGGCATAGGCCGCGCTTCTTTGTGAGCGTCCGTCTTGGTCTAGGTCTGTCAGGCCACTGGTAGTGTGTTTTGAATAATAGAGAAGTTCCAGGCCGGAAAGAATGTTCGCACCAGCCTGTGCGGTTGCGGTAAGCCCCTCAATTATCTTATACTTTAAAGAGATGTCTCCATCCACGGCCAATGTTCGCTGCTGGTTGTCGTTGAATTTCCTGTCTGGCACAGAGCTATAGACGAACTTGTACATCTGTGGGGCGTAACTGTTGACATCCTTGCTGAAATAATTGTACATTCTAGGGGTCACTCCGTCTTCATCGTAAGGAGAAAAGATAGGGATGACGCGCAGCTCTTGCCTGGACACGGACAGTATGTCGTTCACATTGTAGGACACTGCTATGTTCAAATCAGCAGAAAGTTTCTTGCTGAATTTGTAGGAAGACCTGTCCCTAGCGGAGAATCTTTGCTGCTGGTTGCCTTTCACGACCGTCTTCTCATTGTAATAACTAAGTGAGAGGTAGTGTTTTGCTTTGGACCCACCACTGCTGACAGAAACATTGTACTGTGCGTTAGAGCCAGTCCCGAAATACACATCGTACCAGTCCGTACTTGTCGTGGAGTAAGAGTTGTGCTCGTTGTCCTGATAAGGAAAATTGTCCATGGAATAACCAGCATTGGTCCAAGCCTCCTCTGCAAGTGCCCACCACTGTTTCGTAGAGCAGAGCCTCAGGAGTGTAGAGCGGTCAACCTGAGACACACCGTATCTTACTGAGGCGTTCACGCGTAGTTTCGAGTCTCCGTCTCCGGACTTTGTTGTCACCAGAATGACACCGTTGGCTCCATCAGCTCCATAAAGCGCTGTGGTCGCAGCGTCCTTAAGGACCGTCATGGATTCGATGTCGTCCGGGTTGATAAATGACAACGGGCTGACACTGTAACTCATTCCGGAAAGGGTTGAGGAAGTTCTCGTGCCAGTGTAAACAGGAACCCCGTCAATGATCCACAACGGCTCGGAACTGGCACTTAGCGATGCGTCACCGCGTACACGAATCCGATACTGCGAGCGTCCTCCCGTGGAACCGTCTTTCTCTTCGATTGTGAGACCTGGAACCATCCCGTCAAGCAGGTTGTCAATGCGGGCGGCCGGCAGTTTCTCTAGTTTCTTGGAATCAACCTGAAAGGCAGAACCGGTCATGTCAGAGCGCTTCTGAGCCAGACCGTAGCCGGCAACGATGACGACCTCATCGAGTTGGTTGCCATCAGTGAACATTACCACATCAATCACGGAACGTTTGCCTACCTTTACCTCGGCAGGCTTCATTCCAAGATAGGAGAACTCAAGTTCGGTGTCCTCGGTGAGTCCCGGAATCGAGATTGTGTAGCGACCGTCAAGATCCGTCAGCGCATAGACTTTCTTCGACTGGCCTTTGACGGTCACTGTGGCTCCCGGTAAAGGATTACCGGCATCGTCCTTGACGACACCGGAGACTTTTTTCGGACTCTGACCGTAGAGGGCGATTCCGCAAAGGAAAATCAACAGAAATGTAGCGATACGTTTCATATTATAATTACCCTAAATGCTTGTTATAAAACAACTTGTCGCACTATTTGGCGTAGTGCGACAAGTTTTAGGTGTTATTTTTAAAGCAGCGAATTTAGACAAAAAATCTAAAAAAGCAAGCTTTCAAGTGATGAAACGTCATGTAAAACGATTAAGATGAGGGAGTTACTATCTGGCTCTATAGGCCTCAAGGGCTTTTTCAAGGACTATGAGCGAACGTGCCAGATCCTCTTTCTTCAGAACGTAGGCCATGCGGACTTGGTTCTTGCCAAGGCCCGGAGTACTGTAGAAACCGGCTGCCGGAGCCATCATCACGGTCTCTCCGCTAAATCCTTCAGGTGAGCCTGAGTCTTTATAGGATAAGTCAGTGAGACACCATGAGCAGAAATCTTCTGCATTCTCGACTGGAAGCGAGGCGACTGTGTAGAATGCACCGTTAGGCATAGGTGAGTAAACCCCAGGAATCTTGTTCAGACCAGCAATGAAGAAGTCACGACGCGCAAGGTACTCGTCAAAACAAGCTTTTGAATATTCCTCCGTGCCTTCAATGGACGCTTCTGCCACAATCTGTCCTAGAAGAGGAGGGCTAAGTCGTGCCTGACAGAATTTAAGTATTGCCTTCATTGCTTCTGCATTGTGGCTGACGATCATGCCGATTCGGGTTCCGCATTCTGAATATCTCTTTGAAACTGAGTCAATCACGATGACGTTGTCCTCGATTCCTTCAAGATTCAGAGCTGAAAGGTAGGGGGCATCGGTGTAGCGGAACTCTCTGTAAACTTCGTCAGCGAATAGGTATAGGTCATGGTCACGGACAATGTCACGCAGTCTGTAGAGTTCTTCCTCTGAATAAAGATAGCCAGTCGGATTGTTAGGGTTGCAGATGAGAATAGCCTTAGTCTTCTCGGTGATGGCCTTTTCAAAATCCTCCACGGAAGGTAGAGCAAATCCGTCCTCAATCTTAGATGTGACAGTCTTTACAGTCACTCCTGCAGTGACTGCAAATGAAATATAGTTCGCATACCCAGGCTCTGTCATTATTATCTCATCTCCTGGGTTCAAGCAAGCCATAAAGGTAAGAAGAAGGGCTTCGGAGCCACCTGTGGTGACGATTATTTCGTTATCATTGACATGGATTCCAAAGCGGCTGTAATAACCTACCAGCTTGTCCCTTAGAGATTTCAATCCTTGGCTTGGGCTATACTCAAGCGTTGTCCTGGTGATGGTTTTCAGAGAATCCAACGCTTTCTGAGGTGTCGGAAGGTCTGGCTGTCCGATGTTTAAGTGATAGACTTTGACCCCACGTCCTTTGGCAGCGTCAGAGAACGGGGTTAGTTTTCTGATCGGAGAAGCGGGAATCTTTTCCCCGCGTAATGAAATCTTGGGCATATTAAGTAACCGTTAAAAAATAACTTGTGTCATCTTAGGCTATCTTTTTGGTCTAGATTCCTTTTCTCATCAGTCATGTGCCACCGGCACACTCCTTCTTCAAAAAGGACTCTATCCTCAAAAATCTTTGCCAAATCTGCGGCAATTTATTCTTTGCCGCTTACTAATTATGTTGTTAATATCCCCAAATTTAAGAAAAATGTCGCTATCTTAGCGGAAATAATTAAAATAATTGTTATGCCGGCCCGAATACTCGTCGTTGACGATGAAGAGGACATCTGTACTATCCTCAAATTTAACCTGACTAAGGAAGGTTATGAAGTGTTGTCCGCCAACTCATCCGAGGAGGCCTTGGAACTTAATCCTGCATCATTTGATCTGCTCCTGCTCGATGTGATGATGGGTGGCATGTCAGGGTTTGATTTGGCACGTCGGCTTAAATCGGAACATGACACTGAGAAGATTCCTGTGATTTTTATTACCGCTCGTGACACTGAGGACGATGCTGTGGAAGGACTTGATCTTGGGGCGGATGACTACATTTCCAAACCTTTTTCAATTCGTGAGGTTTTGTCCCGCGTAAAAGCAGTCCTGAGACGAGCTGCTGCCGGAAGGCGAGTGCCAGAGGACATTGTCATAGACGATGACAAGAAGGTTGTGATGGTCGGTGGGAAGGAGGCAACCTTGACCAGAATTGAATATGAGATATTCAAGTTGTTGTTTAAAAATAAAGGAAAGGTCTTTTCTAGAGAGGATATTCTCTCGAACGTGTGGCCGGACGACGTGATTGTCACGGACAGGACGGTGGATGTGAACATTACCCGTCTTCGCAAGAAAATCGGGGAATATGGTGACAGAATCGTTTCCCGTCACGGGTTTGGTTATCTTTATGAGGAAAAATGATGGTGCTTTTGTCAATAGTCATTGTCTTGCTGGTTCTCACGTTGATCACTTTGCGAGTGCAGTATGTTCATCTTAAAAAGTCAATTGAGAAAGGCAAGGTTAGCATGAATGACAGACTTCGGGACAGTGAGGAGGACAAAGCTCGCCTGAAAAGGCAACTTACTCAGAATGTAGCTCACGAGTTAAAGACCCCTGTCAGCAGCATTCAAGGCTATCTTGAGACCATTGTCTCTAATCCGGACATGGACGAAGGAACTAAGAATCAGTTTATCAACAGTTGCTATGCACAGAGTCGTCGTCTTTCAAGTCTCTTGGCGGACATCTCCACATTGAATAAGCTCGATGACGCTCCTCAGGGCTATGAGTTTGAAAGAGTGAATATTCTTGAACTTCTTAAGTCTATCCAAAGGGATGTGTCTATGCAGATGGAAAACAACCACGTGACATTCAGGACTTTGATTGAGCCGGGGGTGGAGGTGAACGGAAATCCTTCGCTGTTATATTCAATTTTCAGAAACCTTACTGACAATTCCATCGCTTATGGTGGCTATGGGGTGACAATTACGGTACAGCTTCTGTCGGAGGATGAGTCTTTCTACACGTTTAGCTTCTCGGACAATGGACCGGGTGTCTCACCTGAGCATATTTCTCATCTTTTTGAAAGATTCTATCGCATCGACAAGGGACGCTCACGCAAGATGGGAGGCACTGGGCTTGGACTAGCGATAGTCAAAAACGCTGTTTTGCTTCATCGTGGTAGCATTTCTGTAAGACTCGGAGTCGCTGGCGGTCTGGAGTTCATCTTCACTCTGCCTAAGTATCTTTAAGCTAGCGCTAAAAAATAAGTTGCCTCATTCGAGGCAACTTTTACTATCCTATTCTCTGAAACCTTTGGAGGCGCGGAGGAGGTGACGGAGGGAGCTAGTGAGCTCACGGGTCTCTTGAAGGAGATTCAGATAGAGGTAGGCCACGGTGATGTTCTCCTTTGTGGACTGCATTCTCTTCATCTGAGCCTCTCGGGCCTTCTCAAGGCAATCCTTAAGTTCCTCGGCCTCGCGACGAACCTCGTCTACCTCATCGTAGGAGTCTGTTTGGAGAATTTTCTCGGTGCGCCTAAGGAGGAACAGGACCGTGTCTCTCAACGGGATATATTCTTTGATCTGCTCTTGGCTTAGCGGCTCGAAGTTGTTATCAACGTGCTCCTCACATGGATCAGCTATTCGCCTCAGACAGTACAGAATCTCCTCGCAGGAGTTCCTGCCGAGATGGAACCAGGTGTTCTTCTCCATGGCGACCTCCGGGTCGATCCTGCGGAACCCAATCATCTCCTTGCGACGGCAGTTTTTCAGCTCGTCCCTCTTGCGCCTCATCGTGTCCTCGGCCCGGTGTAGCATTCCGAGATCCTCCTTGATGAACCCATCGGTGATTTGGCGGAAGGTAGTGTTGACATATTCAAGGAAATCGGCCTGGCTGTCGGAGATGTGCTTGCTCAGAAGGGTAAGGATCTCGCCCTTGTCGGTGCTGAGCATCATCTGGTTGAAAGTGACGTCACCGTTCTCTTCCTCCGCCTTTTTCTTGTAGCGGATGTTGCTGCGGATGAGCAGGAAGATTGCGAGAGCCATCATTATGCAGGCGGCCACGAACCCTCCAATGTGCATCAGCATCGCGATGAGGAAGCAAAGGATGAAAGCCGCTCCGGCTGTGATGAACCAGCCTCCGATGACGGAGACTACACCGGTTACCCTGTAGACAGCACTCTCGCGTCCCCAGGCACGGTCGGCCAGAGAGGAACCCATCGCCACCATGAACGTGACGTAAGTGGTTGAGAGCGGGAGCTTGAGAGATGTTCCGAGGGCGATCAGCAGACCGGCCACAACCAGATTGACGGTGGCTCTGACCTCGTCGAATGCCGCACCTTCAGGAAGTTTCGCCTCATCCGTGTTGAAGCGTTTCTCGCACCATGCCTTTACTCCGTCCGGAACCACATCTTGGAAGAAGTTCGCGGTGTTGTTCGAGAATCTTACCAGAACTCTGGCGATTTTCGAGGAACCGAACATCTCGTCGCCTTCGCTCTGGCGGGAAAGGTCAACCGAGGTCTTGATCACGTTGCGAGCCTTTTTCGATGTCGCAAGTGAGAAGACCATGATTGCACCAGCGGCCACAAGGAATATGAGCGGGCTCTTGGCCGGTCCGTCCAAGGATGACATCATGAATGTCGACGGGTCGGTGGCGCCGCTTGAGACATAGTCTGTGTAGGATGAATATCCCGCCAGAGGCACTCCGATGAAGTTGACGAGGTCGTTGCCAGCGAAAGCCATCGCGAGGGCGAAAGTGCCCATCAGCACCAGAATCTTGAACACGTTGACTTTCAGGAAATACAGGATCTGCATCACGGCTGTTGACGCAAGGAAGCATATTCCAAGGAAAGTTAGCGTGTTGCTTTGAATATATTCCTGAATTTCCGGAGTGACGAAGGACATGCTCTTGATACCTTTGAACAGCATGAAGTAGAAGATGGCTGTCGTAGCGATGCCTCCGAATATTCCTATCTTCCATTTGAGGTTCTTCTTGTAGGTGAAAGTGAAGACCAGTCGGGAGATGTACTGCAGGACGATTCCGAAGAAGAATGCTATGGCGACTGAGACGAAGATGGCCATGATCATGCCGAGAGCCTTCTCAGTGTTCATCAGGTCGCCCACCGTGAGTCCGGTGGTGTCGTTGGCCAGTTTCAGCAGCACAAACGCTGTCGTGCCTCCAAGCAGCTCAAACACAAGGGAAACCGTTGTCGATGTCGGCAGACCGAGGTTGTTGAATATGTCAAGAAGGATCACGTCAGAGACCATCACAGCGAGGAATATGAACATCAGCTCCTTCATGGAGAACATCGCTGGATGGAAGATTCCGTGCCGCGCGACCTCCATCATTCCGTTGCTCATCGTGGCTCCGAGGAACACTCCGACTGCGGCCACGATGATGATTGTCCTGAACTTGGCCACTTTCGCGCCTATCGCTGAGTTCAGGAAGTTGACAGCGTCGTTGCTGACTCCGACCATCAGGTCGAACACGGCCAGCACGAACAGGAACACCACAATCACAAGGTAAATCTCACTCATAATTCTATATTTTCTTTGTCGCTTCGGTGCTTCGACAGGCTTAGCAACCGTACTAATCGTATTTGTAACCTTAAATGTTATTGTTCGGTCACTGAGCTTGTCGAAGTGACCTTTTTTATAAAGGCAAAGGTCACCATAAAATGTTACCGGACGGTTGCAACCGTGTTACATTTCGGTTACAATCGTCCGGTAATGGAATTATTCCGGTAAAGCGAAATAATTAAAAATTATTTCGCTTTACCTTGTTTCGCAACAGCTTCCTGCTTGCGCTTGAGCTCCTCAGGATCAGCGAGATAGTAATCCTTGACGAGATTGAGATCGTCATCGAACTCGAAAACGTAAGGAGTGGCGGTTGGGATGTTGAGGCCAACGATGTCTGCGTCAGAGATTTCCTTGAGATGCTTTACAACGCCACGAAGGCTGTTGCCGTGAGCCACCACCACGATGTTGTCATGCTGCTTAAGGGCAGGGAAGATCTCGCACTCCCAGTAAGGCATCACACGCTCGATGCAGTTCTTCAGAGCTTCTGTGCGAGGGATGTACTGATCTGGAACGAGAGCGTAGCGAGGATCTTTGGTCGCGCTGTTAGGATCGTCTTCAGGAAGTTTGTGAGGAGCAACATCGAAGCTGCGGCGCCAGATGAGCACCTGCTCGTCACCGTACTTCTGGGCGGTCTCGGCCTTGTTCAGACCCTGAAGCATTCCGTAGTGCTTCTCGTTGAGCCTCCAAGTCTTCTTTACAGGAATCCAGTCGAGATCCATGGCGTCAAGAACATTGTTGAGGGTCTTGATGGCTCTCTTAAGATAAGAGGTGTAGGCCACCTCGAAGGTGACTCCGGCCTCTTTGAGGGCCTTTCCAGCGTCGAGGGCTTCCTGAACGCCCTTCTCGCTGAGGTCAACGTTGGTCCATCCTGTGAACCTGTTCTCCTTGTTCCACTGGCTTTCGCCGTGACGGATAAGTACTATTCTTTTCATATTTCTAATAATTTGGTTTAATTCTTATTATACAGTCGCTTCGGTGCTTCGACAGGCTCAGCAACCGCGAGTCAATATCGGTTGCTGAGCTTGTCGAAGCAACCGGAGCACTGGGCTGCAAATTTACATCATTATTCCGATTCGTCAAACTGGTTGCCCATAATCATAAGCAACTTGTCACCGACCTTAAGTTTGACAGAACCGTCAGGAACAATCAGTTCCCCATCTCTTTTTATCATCACTACACGAGTCCCTTCCGGAAGCGCAACCTCCTTAAGAGTGTCTCCATTGGCAAGATCAGATTGGGTAAGTCTGTGATCCATAAGCTTGCCTGCCTCCTCCGGAATCTCAATCCCGAAAGTCTCCGGAGCTTTCTCCTGAGGCAGGGCAAGATTCAGTTTCTTGGCCACAGCGGGAATACTCATGCCCTGAATCAGCATGGAAACCATCGTGATAAAGAACACGATGTTGAAGATCTGGTCTGAGCCAGGAATGCCAGCAACGACCGTGAATATTGCAAAGATGATCGGAGTTGCACCTTTCAGGCCTACCCACGAGATGAAGGCCCTAGCTCTGAATGAGAGTTTTCTGAAAGGAAGAAGCGAGATGAAAACCGAAAGCGGTCTCCCTACGAAAGTCATGAACACTCCGATCAGAAGAGCCACCGGAGCAACGGACAGCATTTCCTTAGGGTTAACCAACAACCCCAAAGTGAGGAACATTCCCATCTGCATCAGCCATGTGACCGTGTCGCTGAACCTGAAAACCTCTCTCTTATGGGCCATCGGCTTGTTACCGATGATCACACCTGCTAGGTAGATGGCAAGGAATCCGTTCCCATTCACAAGTCCTGTGAGGGAATAGATGAAGAATCCGATGCTTAGGACCAAGATTGCATACAATGAAGCTCCGTTCAATTTCAATTTACCAAGAGCCCATGAGAATGCACGCCCTAATCCCACTCCCATGATGGCTCCGATTCCCAGCTGCATGATGAATGTCAGTACAGCGTTACCTATCATTCTAGTGTAGTCGATGTCGATTCCGGAAGCCGGTTCGAACAACTGCTGGGCACATTGGATCAGCACAACTGTGATGACGTAAGCCATCGGGTCGTTAGATCCGGATTCCAACTCAAGGACCGGTTGGAGGTTTTCTTTCAGCCTCATGTTGGCATTTCTTAGAATGTTGAACACTGACGCTGAATCAGTTGAAGACATCACAGCCGCAAGCAGAAAGCACATCACAATAGACATTCCTTCTGAAAGATGGCCAACCCTTGTGAGAAGATAGATGAATCCACCGGTAAACAATGCTGTCAGGAAAACCCCGATAGTGGAGAGGACAATACCTTCTTTTAGAACCGGTTTTATGGTGTCGAATTTCGTTTCCAGACCTCCACAGTAGAGAATGACGCAAAGAGCAATCGTACCGATGAACTGAGCAATGTGGAAATTGTCAAAGGCGAGTCCGAGACCGTCAACACCGAATGCCATGCCCACAACAATGAACAGAAGCAAGACAGGAATCCCGAACCGGAAACCGGCACGGCTGATGAGTATTGCAGTGAAGATCAGCAGCGATCCGATGAGGAGTATATTCTCCGGAGAAAATTGTATCATGGTATTATTCTGTGTTTCTGTTCATAGTCGCGGCACCAATCACTGAGGGGACATTCTTCACATTTTGGATTTCTTGCCGTGCAGGTATAGCGTCCGTGCAGGATAAGCCAATGGTGAGCCCTTGCCCTAAGTTCTGATGGAATGTGTGATTCCAGTTCCTTCTCAACGGCCTCGACTGTCTTACCGTCAGATAATCCCATTCTGTGAGAGACGCGGAACACATGAGTGTCAACAGCAATCACTGGCTTGTCATAGATGACAGAAGCCAAGACATTGGCAGTCTTACGTCCTACTCCCGGAAGGCTCATGAGCTTGTCGATGTCCGAAGGAACTTCACCAGCGAAGTCGCTCATCAATTTTTGAGCCATACCAACCAGATGTTTGGCCTTGCTGTTCGGGTATGAAATGCTTTTTATCAGCTCCAAAACGTCCTCGAAAGATGCTGAGGCCAAATCCTTCGGCTCAGGGTAGCTGCGGAACAACTTTGGGGCAACCATATTCACCCTTCTGTCAGTGCATTGGGCACTAAGAATCACAGCCACGAGTAGCTGAAAAGGTGATTCATAATGCAGTTCCGTCTGAGGCTCCGGACAATTTGCCTGGAACCAAGCGAGAGCCTTGCCAAAGCGGTCCTTCTTTAGCATAAGCCCTAGATAGTAAGAGCTAAGTCGATGACTTCATCATTGAGGTTCTCCTTGCATCTTTCGTCCTTGCAGACGAAAACTCTGCCGGGATATTTCTCAAAGATTGTCCTATTATGTGTCACCATCACGATGGCTGTTCCGTCTGTTTTGTTTATGCCGGTAAGAAGCCTCATGATTCCGTCCGCTGTCTCATTGTCCAGATTGCCAGTCGGTTCATCAGCGATTATCAACCTTGGCCTGTTTAGAAGTGAGCGTGCAATTGCAATCCTTTGTTGTTCGCCACCTGAAAGTTGGTGAGGCATCTTATGGGCCTTGTTTTCCATCCCGACATCGTGGAGTACATCAATGATTCGCTTGTCAATCTCGTTCCTGTCTTTCCAACCGGTTGCCCTAAGGACAAATTCCAGATTACTCTCGACTGTCCTGTCCATCAGCAGTTGGAAATCCTGAAATACTACTCCTATCTTGCGACGAAGATACGGAATGTCCTTGTCTTTCAGCCCGTTCAGTTTGAAGCCGCAGACTTCACCGGAGCCTTTCTCAAGGGGATTTTCGCCAATCATAGTGCGTATGATCGAGGTCTTTCCAGTCCCGACCTTACCAACGATGTAAATAAAATCACCTGGGAATATGTCCATGTCAAGTCCATAGACAACAGTGCTTTCTCCATTGAGTATGTCCGCCTCCTTGAATGAGACAAGCGGCTCGCTTTTTGATGATGATTGCGCGTTCACTTCCATAGTAACGCAAATATACTCTATTTTTTGGGTATATTTAGGAAATTTGTGTGTTATTTTTCATTTTCCTTAAGTAAATTTGTAAGATATTTTTCGCTGATGAAAATGATGAGAAACAATATGAAAAGCAAACTTGCCGTGGCGCTTTTGGCAGCGCTGTCACTTGGAGTGGGTACGACCGTTTCCGCTCAGGAAAGTGGGCCGGATCAGTACCGTCTAGCCACCGAACTCTATGGGCACGGGATGTTCGAGAGAGCCGGAAGCCTGTTCGGAGAAATCTATGCTGGAACCGGAGATGTGACAGCGGGAGGCTACGAGGCCCTTTGCGCTGTCAGGCTTCAAGAAGTCGGAAACGAGACATTGGCTGATGAATATGTCACCGCGCACCCTTATTCCATTCTGGTGCCGCAGATCCATTTCTACAAGGCCTTGAATCTGTTCGATAAGCAGGATTTTAAGGCTGCCGCTGCCGAGTTTGACAAGGTGAAGGAAAAGGCCCTGCCTTCAGAACTGATCTCCGAATTTGCGTTTAAACAGGCATATTCCTATTTTGAACAAGGTGATTTGGCGAAAGCTAAGTCCTTGTTCGAGAAATCGGAGAAGCGGGTTCAGTCGGACTTCACTGCTCCATCGAGATATTCATTGGGCTACATCAACTACTCCGAGAAGAATTTTGACGAGGCATTTGAATGGTTCGAAAAGGCCGCTAGAGACCCTCGCTTTACCGAGATGTCCAACTCCTATATGGTTGAGTGTCGTTTCATGAGGAAGGACTATTCGTATGTCCTAAAGAACGGAGTCAAGGTCTTCGAAAATGCTCCGAAAGAGCGTCAGAGGCATTTGGCGAGGATTATCTCGGAATCGTATCTTGCTAAGGGTGACACTGATAAGGCTAAGGAATATTACGATGTCGCCAAAAGCGGGGAGAACGACATGGACCGGAACGACTATTTCTACGCTGGTTCACTTCTGTTTGCGACTGGAGACTATAAAGGGGCGATTGACAACTATTCCTTAATGAGAAACAGGACTGATTCGATCGGACAGATAGCGAACTACAATCTGGCTTATAGCTACATCCGAACCGGCAACAAGGTCGCTGCCCTTGATGCTTTCAAGGACGCATCCCAAAGAGCATTCAATCCTGACATTCAAGAGGATGCTCATTTCAATTATGCCAAGCTTTCGTTTGACCTGAATCACAACCCGTCGGTCTTCAACGACTACATGGCGAAATACTCCGACAAGAAAAAAGGTGACAGAATCTATAGCTACATGGCGCTGGCTTCCCTCTACAACCACGATTACGCAGGAGCTGTGGAGGCCTACTCTAACATAGACATGCTAGATAAGGATCAAAAGGCTAACTACATGAAAGCTAATTACCTGAGGGCCCAGCAGCTTGTGGAAAGAGGGGCGTGGAGTGATGCTGTTCCATTCCTAAGAGCGTCGTCTTTCTATGCAGACAAGCGTTCTCCATTCTCTCAGTTGTCGCGTTACTGGTTAGGCGAATCTTATTACCGTGGAGACCAGTTCGACAAGGCCTTGGAGACATTCAAGGATCTCTACAACAATTCAGCCCTTGAAGGCAAGGCGGAAGGTAGGTTGATACCTTACGATTTGGCTTACTGCTATTTCCGCAAGGGAGACTATGAGAATGCTGCAAAGTGGTTTGACGAGTACTTGGCTTCACGCAATCCGTTGGAGGGTGAGGATGCATCGGTGAGAAGGGCGGACTGTGATTTCATTCGCAAGGACTACAAAACAGCAGCTAATGAATATGAAAACGCTTTGACGAAGTTCCCCTTCAAGAACAATCTCTACCCGAATTACCGTGCAGGCATCGCATACGGTTTGCTTGGCGACATGGACAAGAAGATAACAGTTTTGTCCAAGGCATTGAAAGTGAATGCCTCGTCTGAATATTATCCAGAATCAATGTTTGAATTGGGCAGGGCATACATTGCTGCCGGTCGGAATGATGATGCGGTCTCAACATTCGACAAGTTGCGCACCACGACAGAAGACAAGACAATCGTCGCCCGCAGCTTGATTGAATTGGGCATGATTTCAAGGAATATGTCAGAGTATGACAAGTCCCTCTCTTACTACAAGCAGGTGATTTCAGCAATGCCGGGCACAGAGTACGCTCAAGATGCTCTTTTGGCTGTTGAGTCTATTTACCAGTCTCAAGGAAGAACCGATGAATATCTTGACTTCGCTGACAAGGCCGGTGTGATCAAGGACAAGTCTGAAAGCGAGAAAGAGTCATTGTACTTCAATGCTGCAGAACAAGTGTTCTTGACCGAAAACTATGACAAGGCCTTGACTTCGTTGAAAAACTATCTTGAGCGCTATCCTAATGGAGCCAAAGTCCCTGAGGCTGAGTTCTATGTGGCTGAGTGCTACCGCAATACTGGCAAAAAGGAACAGGCTTGCGATTGGTACAAGAAAGCCATAGACAGGGATGTGAACTCATCGTTGGCAGAGACTGCGATGCTGAATTTCTCAAGGTTGTCTTACGATCTACAACGCTACAACGATGCGTTCGGTGGCTATTCCTCATTGCTTGACGAGGCTAAGCTTGAAAACAACAAGCACACAGCTAGAATAGGCATGATGCGTTCGGCATTTAAAGCCGGAAATTGGGCTTCCGCATTGTCATGTGCGGACAAAGTTCTTGCTGACGGGAAGAGCACTGAGCCTGAAATCCGTGAAGCAGAATTTTCTAAAGCCAAATCATTGCTCTCCACTAATGAGCGTGAAGCCGCGTTTGAGATATTCAAGAAACTTTCTTTGGAGCCATCGACTTCGGAGGGAGCAGAGTCTGCCTACATGGTCATCCAGGATGTTTATGATCAAGGCCGTTATGAAGAGGTCGAGAAGAATGTCTATGCCTTCGGTCGGAAGGCCGGTGACCAGAATTACTGGCTTGCCAAGGCTTTCATTGTCTTGGGAGACTCTTTCGCGGATCAGGACAATTTCGCTCAGGCTAAGGCAACATTTGAAAGTGTTTTGAATGGCTACACTCCGGCTTCTGGAACCAATGATGACATTCTGGATAATGTCAAGATGCGCCTCGCCAAACTTAATGATTTGATGAAATGATGAATATGAAAAGAATATATTTTGCCTCAGCTGTTCTCGTCATGTCAGCTTCGGTTTCGTTCGGCCAGAATTTCAATCCAACCGTTGAAGTGACGAACACCTACCACGGCAATCCTTCGGAAGCCCACAAGCCATTGTTGGAAATGAATGTGCCGGACTCCCTGTTGAGGTTCGACCTGGATTTCGACTACGAGGTTTTCAACAAACCTTATCAAGGGGCATACAGCTTCAAGCCTTACATGCTTGACATGAGACCTGCTAAAGATGCATGGAGAGGTCGTAAACTCTTCTTAAAGGCGGGTGCAGGATATTCATTTCACCCTCAATTGGATTTTGTGTTTAGCCCGGAATTACGTGGCCCATTCCAGATGAGCATCTATGCATCTCATAAGTCCTATTTTGGTAATTATCACAAGATTAGCCCTGTGCTTGGCGAAGATGAAATCTTCCGTCTAAAGGAGACAGATGGGCATTTTAGCGGCCATGATGCATTGACCTCTGCTGGCTTTGATGGCCTGTACTGTTGGGATAAAGCGATTTTGTCATTCGGAGTCGGCTACTATGGCCTTGCCGCTAAGGACACTGTCATGTCACGTTCCTATAATGCGTTGGACTTCAACGCTAGAGTTCGTTCGAACAATGATTCCGAGTCTTATTTCCTTTACGACATAGGAATAAAGGGGCGTGTGGCGAATGACAGACTTGATTATAAGTCGTTTACATCCCCTTCAGGAGCGAAGGTTGACAAACAGAACGAAAGTTGGGTCTTTCTTGATGGTCTGGCTGGTCTGGTAAAGGACAGCGGCAGGAGTATTCTGGTCGGATTCGAGGCGGAATCGGCTTCCTACAAGCGGT
>ERZ808267.214-NODE-214-length-21234-cov-18.617593_pt1 | contig 21234 bp, 43 predicted proteins | sample MGYA00521241_ERZ808267 | MGnify/ENA primary metagenome ERZ808267 (study PRJEB31516, sample SAMN03275592) | gut metagenome | biome: mammalia-associated habitat; material: feces | host: Papio cynocephalus | place: Kenya | collected 2012-07-19 ... | reverse complement strand
TAGGCATCATCCTTTCATTCGTTCAATTATTTTTTTGAAAAGCTCTTGATCCTCCAGAGACAAGCTTCGGAAAAGCTCGAGCATTTCTTTTTCTATAGAGGACAGCTCTATTGGGCTGTCTGCTGGGGCAGGATCATCAGAAGCACCAGAGAGGTATTCCGAAGTGGTCGAAAGCGTAGAAGCAATCGTTTCGAGGTCAGCGTCGGAAAGGTTTCTTTTCCCAAGCCATACGTCATTTAGAAAGAACTGACCATGCCCGGTTGACTCGCTTACGAATTTCTGAGACAACCCCTTTGTCTTGCACAAAGCTTTTGTGCGCTCCTTGAATACGGCAATTCGCCGAGTAGAATTGTCAGATATCCCGAGAAGGTAATCTGAGCTGGTGTTCAGCACATCGGCTATGTGTTCGATATCTTCGAGATAGATGTTTTGCTTCCCCCTGAAGACGTTATTGAAGAATAGCGGGCTTTTCCCTATGAGTTGACCGACCGCTCCTATTTTCATTCCTCGCTCCATGCACAAAGCTTTCACTCTATCTCGAAGAGTAGGGATATAATCGGATTTGACTTTGTTAGATTTCAACAAAAATATTTCTCCTTTTTATGCAATAAGCGGAACATCACTTTTATTTCGCCGCCAAACCATGACAACCCGGCGGCGGTCACTTCATCTCCTCAGCAATCTTCTTCACGAGTTCTTTTTGCTCCGGCGAAAGCGACAAGACGAGGGAAACGAGTTCCTTGTCGGAAGCGCTGAGACTGTCAGCCGGGGTGGGATCGTCCGTTTTCCCGGCAAGGTAATCAGGGGAGACGCCAAGGACGTCCGCGAAACTGTTGAGGTCTTCCGGCTTCAAGGCACATTTCCCGTTCCATATATCGTTGAGGTATGTATTCTTCCTGCCTATCTTATCGGTGAGGTATTTTTGAGATATGCCTTTTTCTTTGCACGTCTGTTTCAGACGTTCTTTGAATGTGACAGCTTTCGGTGTGGGATCGTCAGATACGCCGAGAAGGTAGTCTGATGTGGTTGAAAGCGCATCTGCGATAATTCTAATCTGATCATCCGTTATTACGCAGAACCCGCGAAACACATTGCTCAAAAATGCGCGATCTTTATTTAGTAAATCGCAAAGATGTTTTTGCGAAATACCTGACGACTTGCAAGCGCTCTGCACGAGTTCTTTGAATGTGGCAATTTTCCGGGACGGGTCATCGGCTACGCCGGATAGATACCCCGAGGAGACGCCAAGAACGCTTGCTATTTTTTCAAGTTCCTCTTCGTCGATACGGTCTTTGCCCGCCACTACCTCGTTTATAAACGTCCGCCTTTTACCGATGGCAGCGCATATATATGTTTGAGTTATCCCGCGCGACTTAGCGCAACTTTTGATTCTATTGGCAACTTCAATGCTATTCATTACAAGTCTCCCCGAAAGCCGATGCAATTCCTACTCGTAGTACATCAGCTTTTCAATTGCTCAATTATTTTTTTGAAAAGCTCGCGCTTTTCTGGCGAAACGCCACGATAAAGTTCGACCAGCTCCTCTTCTTCAGGGGATAGTCTCATCCGAGCGTCATCGCAGACAGGGTCATCGGTTATGCCGGATAGATATTCGGGAGTAGTGGAAAGCCTATCGGCAAATATAGATAGTTCTTCCTCGGAAACCCCGCATTTCCCATCCCAGATGTTGTTAAGATACTGTTTGCCTTTTCCGACCGCATCACATAGATATTTTTGTGTGACGCCGGTCGCTTTACATCTTTCTTTTACTCTTTCTTTGAATTTGTCAGTGTTGTACAAAATAATCTCTCCATTTTGTTAAGTAAGTAGAATCCAACTTATTTTCTATTTTAGGCTTGACATAGAACGAAAGTTGGAGTATAATATATTCAGTCACAAATCCATGACAGGAGGTGAATGAGATGGATGATGAAAGGATGACATCTCAGCGGGCTGCCGAAATCCTCGGTGCAAGCTACGCAGAGTTCCTGAAACTTGCGGGCTGTGCTCCGCGTATTGGGGATGATTACGCGAATGCTTACAAGGCACTGAGCGACGCGTTCCAGAAAGCAATCAATGTAACCATCGACCGCGACGTCGATTGACCGCCGCCTTGAACTGTATCTGCTGTTCCTTCGGGACGTCAAGGCGCTTCAACAACTCAGCGAGAAGCCTTCGTGCTTCGTCATCGCGCCCCTTAGTTCGTGCACAATCATTAATCTGGTCGATAAGTTCCCACTGCGATGGGTCGACATACAGATAAATTTTCATGCACGCGCGGGAGTGATTACAAGGTTCAAATTCGCTGCATGAGCTTATATCATTGATATACTCGGTCAGCGCGGCAAGTTTAAGCTCATCGAAATGCTCTATCCGCTTCCGCCGCTCATCGAGCCGGGACGCCAAAAGCTGAATAGCCCCCGGCAGCGACGCGACAAGGACGGCGGACGACCATGTGAGAAGATTAAAGACCGAATTGTTATCCATCGCATATACCTCAAAATCATAATAGGAGGTGAACAAAATGGACACCCCAGGATCCTTCGTTGACGAAGTGAAAGACAGTTGGTTTATTCACGTCGGCAACATTCGGGCAATATGTCATTGCCTTGACGTCTTGACAGACCAGTACCATTCGGAGGCTGATCTTCCGCTTCTCGAGAACACGAACCGTCTTCATAACGCGCTCTTTCAAGCAATCGCGTATGAAGCGGAACGCCTGACCGGCAAGAAGCGGGCGAAGGGAGCGGCAGGAGAATCCGCAGGAATGGGTTCCCCGACCGCGAAGGCGGATTAATCCACCTTCATGTATGTCTTACCACCACACTTCGGGCAGACAGGCAAAACTTTTACCTGTTCGGGCACCATGTAGCACTGCTCAACGCATTTGTCTGCGCATGAGACGCACACATAGATTCCCGGCTTTGCTTTTTGCCCTGCCTGCGTGAGGTTGTAAGCCTCGTATATCTTTCCTATACTATCACCTCCTTTCAGGAAGTGAACGGCGGAAAGGTTATCGAGCAAATATGACGTCGGGCGAGGTTATTCCGGGTTCAGGCGGATTCCTGAATACGGTTATTTTCTGAGATAAGATCAAAATGTCAACGGGCTACAATAGATATGATCCGGCAGACAAGCGTGAGAATTGCAATAAGCAGAGTAAGCTTCTCGTATCTCGTCACAGAATCACCTCCCCATTACGGTTCGGCGCTCTGGCGCTCTGGGCACTCTATGGCGCTCTCAGTTTAGGGTTCGGAACCTCGTCCGGCGACCATATAATATGGCAATACCATTATACCACTTAATCACCACTTTGTCAATATTTTGTGCCAAAAACAGGAGGAGAAAACCATGACAGAATTAACCGCAACAGAGAAAAACCAAATCAGGCTCACGGCATGCGCCGAAAACCTTGCGAAGCTGACCGAAGACCTCATCATACAGGTCATGCGCGTCACTCAGGTCGAGCCGCAGACGCGCGTCGACATCACTCTCGACGGCAGAAGCAGCTATATCAAAGTCGACGGCGAAGACTACATCAACCTTGACGGGAACATTGAAACGGCGGAGAAGCTGATCGGCGTACTCGACCGGCTCTACAAGGGCGGCGTGCCTCAGCCGGAAGACGACGAGGAAGACGACGAGGAAGACGACGAAGATTAAAATGGAGGAGAAAACCATGACCACAGCAAACGAGGAGCTAAGGGAACTTCTCGAAGAAATCAAAGCGTTCCGCACCGATATCTGCGCGACAATGCGCCGGTTCGACGAGCGGATCGCCGAGTGCGAGAAAGCGCTCGAAAAGGAGCGCCGGAAGAGGAAGAAGCAGGACGAGCGTATCGGCAACGACCTGAAGGCGGTTTACGAGGCAATCAATGAGCTTGCCAAAACGCCGATCTGGGAAGACAAGACCGATGACAGAATCGCGATAAGCCGGAAAGCGGCGTACGCCCGCTTCAAGGCTCTGGGCATAAAGCCGAAAGACGCGCTCGACGCTCTCGCACGGGACGGATATCTCGTGCGGGACAGCGAAGGAAAGAACACCCGCACAATAAGGCGCGGGCACGAAGTAGAAAGGGCGGTGATGATAAACAATCATGGACATATCGAAATTTCTTGATGCCCACAAGCTGACCGGGCAATGGCTCATAGCGCAGCTCCGCATGGTGGGCTACGAAATTTCCAGCAGCTTCCTCAGCCGGATTCTCTCCGGCGAGCGGAACTCGGATTACGCGCAGGAAGTCCGCGCGGCTGCGGCGAGCATCTGCCGCCGCTATGAAAAGAGCATGGACGAAAGGAGCGCCAACGATGCCAAGGCTATCCAGAACGACCGCTGAGAAGCAGCTGGAAGCGCTCAAGGACGCCGTGGACATCTACATGATGAAGCGCACCAGGGACGGCGTTGACTGCGCCACAGCCGCCGCCGCGCTCGGGTTCAGATACTCGACGCTCCGAGACCGGCGCAAGCGTCCGGAAACCTTTACGATCGGCGAAATCCAGCGGATCGCGAACACACTTAACGTCACTATCCCGACACTGCTCGGGGAGAATAATTAATTAAAGGAGAAAACCAAAATGTACGAAGAAAGAAAGAGCCTGAACCAGGACGAGACCAAGACTACAGAGGAGGACATTACCGACGTCGTCAGGAAAGCCGTCGCGAAGATGCAGATCGAGCAGATCATGAGCGCGTTCGGCGACGACGCTGACGCAATGCTCGGCTGGCTCGTCCATCGTGCCGGAAACCAGGAACCGATAAACGGGCACAGGCTCGACAACTTCAGGATGATAGTTGATAATGACTACCTCACGCTGATGTACCCGGAAGCGGGCTATCTGATCATACTGGACGAAGAAAAACTTACCGTCGAAAACCTCCGGAAAGGCATCCGCGCCGTCATCGAGCACGACCAGGAAACGCTCTGGAATATATCGCGCAAGGTTGCCGACGAGATGTGCGAGGAATAAGGGGGTAAGGAGAAAACCATGAACAAAAGGCAGAAGAAGAAATACAACGATCTCGTTTGCTCGCTCGTGGCACAGGTCAGTGTTTTCACTCAGGACGGAAAAAACCACACCGATATATACCCCGCGGCAATCCGGATGAATGCCAAGAGATTCCGCCGGTGCTGGCACTGGATCGTGAAGAACGACATTTTCGCGACGAATGGGTACTCGCCCCGAGGTCTGAATCCGGACTTTTGGTACAACATAACGATTCTGCACCGTAGCGGCGAAAGACCCTGCGCCTACTGGGCGCCGTGGAGGGAGAAAAACGCATGAAGAAAACCGACTTCGTCCACTCCCGTTTGTCCCCACTGCTCCGCGCGCTGGACGACGATATCCTCGCCGTGTCCTACGGCAAGGTCGACACAAAGGAGCACGTTTACATCATCTTCGGCGGCGGATACCTCGACATTGATGTGTCAGGTCTCGACAACGCCGGAATCACCGAACTCGTAATAAGGAGGCTCATTCGCAATGATAGAACTTTCTAACAAAATCGCGTCGGACAGGCTTCACCGCATCGAGCAGGAGCACAACAACGAGCTGAGACGCGAGAACGCCGAACTCCGCGCTATGGTGAGAGCGCTCCTGACAGCGCACACCGTCGACATCGAAATCGAACACGGGAGGGCTAAATTCTATGATGCCGCGAATCTGGACTGACGCCGAAATCGACGATATCCTCAGCCGTATCCGAACGGGTGAAAGAACAGCCGACATTGCCGCCGAATACAACATCCGCCCTGCGTCGCTCCGGAGCGTTATCTATACGCATCGGGGATCAGCCGTCAGAGAAGCCCGTCAGGATATGTACGCCAGCATGGCGGAGTACTGGCGTATGGGCTGGACGACCGCTGACATTGCCCGCAAGTACGATATGCACCCTCAAACACTCGCGCACATTATCGGGCGGAACCGGGAGCTTTTCCCGAGAAGAAACCGGAGGCGGGCAAGATGATAACGAAAGAAGAAATACTCGCCGAACTTGAAAACTGCGAAGAGCCTGAGAAGAAGCTCCACGAAATCGCGGAGCGCACCGGGCAGCCGGTTATGATCATCCGAAAGATTCTCAAAGACCTTGTGACCGTCGTACCGCCTGAGAAAGACTACGACAACGTCAACCGTGTCGCGAGGCTGCATTATGAAGTCAGAAGCCACCAATGGTTCCCCGAAGAAATCGAGTACGCCGAACAATGCTGGCAGCGCGGAGCGAGCCTCGACGAGATAGCTGAAGCTGTCGGACGCTCAAAAGTCGCGGTCAAAGGCATGATGCAAAGAAACCGCGAACGGTTCCCAGTGCGGGGCGTGACGTGCCGGATATGGTCGCCCAAAGAAATCCTGCAAGCGGCTGAACTGTGGCGCGACCCGGAGCTGCTCGTCACCGAGATATGCGAAACGCTCGGCAGAAACGAAAGTGACTTTTATCAACTCCGGGTCGAGAATCCGACGCTCTTCCCGCCGCGAAAAGTGTGGAGGAGAAGAGCATGAAAGCCCGGATGTCAGCCGCCACAGCGCGGCAGAATCTGCCGGCAGGAACGCGGGAAGCCGTCCGGGCGATGGTCGACGCAGAGTTCGCGGAGCGGCAGAAAATCTACGCGAACAGAATTCTGCTCGCCGTGTGCCTCGCGCTGAACGATCTCTACAGCTTCGGAGACAAGCGCCTGATGTACGTCCTGAAAGGCGTCGAGGACATCGTCTCCGACTACGCCGAAAGAGCCGGAAAGAACTACAGACCCGAAACCGCCGAGGAGGACAAAGTCGCGCAGATGATGCAGGACGAGCTCCTCGGGCGCGGGAGAACGCATATAGTGATTAAATCGAAATGAGGAGAACGATTATGAAAGACGAAAAATTGATGGAAGCCGCGAGAACACTCCGGCAGATGTGCTCTGAGAAGTGCGACTGCGAAGGCTGCCCGTTCGCGCGTGCCGATTTATCCTGCAAGCTGAACGGAATCCCGTCGATGTGGGACAGCGACTTCGGGGATGACCATTCTGCCAACTCCGGCAAAAAGGTTGATACACCAACCGATACACCAACTACCCGCGCCGCTATCCTCGACGCCGCGAAGAAAATCGTGACCGGGGATCGGGAAAAGCAGTACGGGAAGCCGGAGGATAATTTCGCGGTTATCGCGAGATTCTGGGAGGTTTACCTGAGCGAGCGCTGCGTCGACGGCGGAGCGGAAGTGACCCTCAACCCCGACGACGTCGCGATGCTCATGGCGCTTATGAAGGTCGCGAGGATCATGACCGGGACGTTTAAGGGGGATTCATATATCGACGGAATCGGTTATCTTGCCTGCGCGGCGGAAATCGCCGGGAGGTAGGACGTGACGAACGAAGAATATTACGCCATGCTCGACAGAAATCACCTCTGCCACCGATGCCATAAGGCGAAGGTTTTTCCGAGGCGGAAGTTCTGCCCGGAATGTCTTGAGAAAATGCAGAATCACGCCGCCGAATATCGAAAATCCGAAGCGTACAAGCGAGCTCGCGCGGCATACAACAAAAAGCGGTCGGCGAGATACCATCAGTGCAAGGAAGCGGGACTCTGCACCATGTGCGGCAAGCCTGCGACGCATGGCGGGCATTACTGCTATGAACACTATATCAGAATGAAGCGGTACTCACGCGAAGCCGGGGAGAAGGAGAAGCAAGCACGGCATGAGCGCGGGCTGATACCCGAGTACCGGAAAGCGAATCACCTGTGTCTCCAGTGCGGCGCGCCGATCGAAGATGGGAACAGCACGGCGTACTGCAATTTCCATCGGGCGCAGATGTCAAGGTACAACGCCATGGCGGACAAGACACTGTGGAAGTTGAGAAACAAACAGTTCAAATTCGGGAGGGGATTATATGAGCCGACTTACCAAAGCGGACAAGCAAGCACTCGCGCAGGCGGCGTCTGAGACAAACAAAATCGTCAGTCTCGCCGACGAAAAGATCAAGAAAGACAGCTTCGACACCATGTGGGCGTTCATGATGATGGGCGCACAGAAGTCCAACGTGCCGTTCCTGATCGAGTGCTGTGAGCGTCTGAAACGCTGCATGACGCAGAAGACCGCCGGTCAGCCCGAGTACGCGAAGGCTGGCGACGAACGGTTCGAGACCAGCCTTGACCAGCTGATGAATTTCATCATCATCGAGACGATGTGCCTGTGGCTGAGCGGTGACCTTAAGAAATTGGAGGAGATGGAAAAATGAGCAATAAACTACCCCCTCGCGTTAAGCGCGCCATCGCGGTGCTGCAAGGGTACTGCGAAAAGCATGATGATTGCGACGAATGCATGATCAGCGTCATCAGCGCGGAAGGCGAATACGGCTGGTGTCCGCTGAAGCATTACGTGGCGGTGGACTGGCTGCCGAAGGTCTGGGAGGAAACAAAATGAGTGATATTGAATACATCGCATCGAAGCTGAGCCGGGAGGACATTCTGTGTCAGCTCGCCGAGGAAGCCGCAGAACTTTCGCAGGCGGCGCTGAAATTGCGCAGAGTGATCACCGGGACGAACCCGGCGCCGGTTTCGGAGGACGAGGCGCTGCACAATCTGTACGAGGAGATCATAGATGTGTCCATTGCCGAAAAGGTATATTATGAGCAGAATAAGCATGAGCGTCTTCTGGGTGCTTCGGGGCTTATCGCAAACGGCAAGGTTTATCGCTGGGCACAGCGGCTGAAGGAGGGCGCGAATGAGTGACTTTGAGCTTCTGCAACGCCTCCAGCGCGAGTTTATCGAGGTGCTGAGAGACCGGAAGGCGCATGACAGCTATTATGGCAAACACGGCACGAAAGCGCGAATCCGCAGGCTCAGGCTTGAAATAAGCCGCCTGATGCTTGAGATTGAGCGCAAATGCAATTTCCAGAACGGAAAGGAAGGTTGGGAGTAAGATGATTGATGAAAACATCCGAAAGAAAATCGAAGCGTACATCCCGTCCCCGCGGGACAAGTCGCTGGGATTCAGCGAGTACTACGTGAACCAGAACGGCAGAGTACGGCGCGGTCGCGTCCGCGATACCTACATGACGGACGACGGTGAGGATTTACTCGGGCTTGTCGACGACCACGGACGGAGAATTCACGGGCTGTGGGAGTTCGACGGCTTCCGGCGCAGTGAGTTGTACGACAACGAGACCGACTGCCGGAATCAGACGCACGGCTCGTATGACGATTGGGAAGTGCTTCGCGCGACGCAGGAGGGAGATAATGTCTGAGTGGATAAGCGTTAAGGACAAGATGCCAGAAGTCGAAACCGAGGTTTTGATACGAGCGCAATGGAAATGCTGCGGTGATCCGCGTTCAATAATTACTACAGCATATTATGAAGATGGAACAGTACTCGAAAATGATAGCCGTTATAACTGGGCTGAAATCTGGGAGTGGGGAATATACGACGAGGAAAAAGATGGATACAGAATCCCAAAAGGATGGTGGGAAAGCAACCACTACATCCACGAAGACCATTACAATAACATCGATGATGAAGCAACGCACTGGATGCCATTGCCTGAGCCGCCGGAGGGAGAAAACAATGATTAAAGCTTTGATCATTTCGACCTTTAACAACGAAGAGGAAAGGAACATAGAGCGTATCGAAGATGCTCTCTGGGAAGCGCAGATAAGTCGTGAAGATATTATCTCCGTTAATTACGCCATGACGTCATATAATGTCGGAAATATGGTGGTTTTGTATGAAAAGAGGGGAAATAATGGCTGAATATATCAAGCGTGAAGACGCAATCGAAGTTGCTGAAAAATATGGGCTTGCGAATGGCTCTGTGTTGGGCAGACATACGGGACTGGCGGATTGCATTGCTGACGAAATCGCAACAATTCCGGTTGTTGACGTCGAGGAAGTGAAGCACGGACATTGGGTATTCGACGCCAGAACCATTGCCCCGCGCTGTTCAGTGTGCGGAGAAGACGCTATCGCTGAAACGGTTTCGCCGTACTGCCCGTGGTGCGGCGCGAATTGCGATGAGGAGGATGAAAATGGACGCGGTTGAATTTTTGAAAGAAAAGGACAGGATGCACGAGATGATGAAGGGTAACTGTGAAAAATGCGGGTTGTCATATGCGAATAACGGAATGCGGGCTAACTGCATTGGTCTCTTCGGCGAATGCCCTGAAAAAGCCGTCGAAATCGTCGAGCGGTGGGCGAAGGAACATCCGAGGAAGACCCGGCAGAGTGAGCTTCTGAAGATGTTTCCGAAGGCGAGCATGACTGCCGACGGTATAATAGCATTCTGTCCGGAGAGCATGGATTCGGCGTTTGTTTGCCCAATCAAAGAGCGTGACAGATACGATCCGGAGTGCGGAGAATGCCGTAAGAAGTACTGGTTGGAACCGCTCGATGAGTAAACCCCGCTACATCTGGCGGGAGAAAGGATAATCACAAAAATGAAAGAACTCAAAGATACCATCGACCTGATGCTCTCAAACGACTACGGAGCCCGATTCGTAGCCGAATATCAGCAGACGAAAATCAGGTATGAAAAGCTGAACGCCACACTTGAAAAACACTACGCGGGCAAGCTCGAATTCAAGCCCGATTCGCCGGTCTGGCTTCTCGAGCAGCAGCGCGACACGATGCGGGCATACCTCGATATCCTCGAAGCCCGCTCGAGAGAAGAGCTGATAAGCCTGGAGGACGACGATGAACGCTAAGCTCGCAACCCTGATCGTCAAAATCCTCGACTTTATCGCGGAGCACCCGGAACTCGAAGTCGATTTCGATATCTGGCGCGTCAGCTCCGATCGGGAACTCCGGGCGTCGTTCTGCTACAACCTCCGCAGCGATTCGGACGCGCTCGGAATGCCGGTGCGGAAATGCCGGTACATCGAAAACGGACGGCTTATCAAGTCGATGGACTTCCTCGCATCAGAGGACAATTTCAAGCTCCTCGTCGAAGGGCTCGAAAAGCTGGAGGTAAAACTCAATGATCATTAAAGACTCTATTGCCGAGTACCACGCAAAGCCGAGTGTCAGCAAAACAAAGCTCTGGCGGCTTCTGAGCGACACTCCGGCGAAGTTCAAGTGGCTCGAAGACCACCCAGAGCCGCCGACCGCCGCTATGCAATTCGGCTCCGCGCTCCACAAATACGTGCTCGAGCCGGACGGGTTCTTCGACGAGTACGCCGTCGCACCGCAATGTGATAGGCGGACGAAAGCCGGGAAGGAAGAATATCAGGCGTTTGTCGAAAACGTACAAAATAAGGCAGTCATTTCTGCCGATGACATGGTACTTATCGCCGAAATGACCGGCGCTATCCGGTCAAACCCGCGCGCCGACTTCCTGCTCCGCGGTGAGGTCGAGACGTCCTACTACTGGCAGGACGACATGACCGGGCTCGACTGCCAGGCACGCCCCGACTGCGTGAAGATGGTCGATGGAAGAGCACTGATAGTCGACCTGAAGACCTGCGCGCGAGCCGACACCGAGACGATGGTTAAGCAAGCATACTCTCTCGGGTACGATATGCAAGCCGCAATGTTCATCGAGGCGGTGAGCAAGGAACGCAACGTCGGGTGCGACTTCCTGTTCGTCTGCATTGAGAAGGACCCGCCCTACCTCATCAACATCCTGCAAGCCGACGGCCTCATGATCAAAAGCGGGCAGGACAGATTCCGGGAAGCTATCGGGATTTACAAATCCTGTCTCGACTCCGGGAACTGGTATGGGTACGAGGGCGCATTCGGGATGGTGAACACGCTTGGGCTACCGCAGTGGGCGGCGAAAGAGATTGAGTAGGAGGCGACTATGCTGAATGGAATGCCGCTGTCCGAATCGAAGCTCTGCGGGCTGAATGGTGTCGAGAGCTGGCGCAGGGCAATGATCGGCGTGAAGCGAGAGCCTAAGCCGGTCATCAAATTCACGAGCTATTCACCGCCTGATGTTTATTCGCTGGGTCTCATCGACAAGGCTGCCGTGGAAGACTACCTCCTCGGGCGCGACATTGAGTGGTGCAAGACTATTGGCGAAGCGAAGGCTTATCATCGGCGCATAAACAAAGCGATCGACGAAGCACTCAACGAACTGTTAAAAAACGAATTGATTAAAAGGAGTATGGAAAATGGATAACGTACAAGAAATCACCCCCGCGACTAACGAACAGGCTGTCGCGCCGATCAACACCGCGCCGATGAACGTCACCAACATATGGGTGGACAAGGACGCCTTCGAACAGACGCAGCGCGTCGCGATCATGCTGTCAAAGTCGCAGATGATCCCGGAGAAGTATCAGAACAAGCCGCAGGACTGCTTCGTCGCTATCGAAATGGCGGCTCGCGCCGGTCTCTCACCGCTCGCCGTCCTCCAGAACGTCGATGTGGTCAAGGGAAAGCCTCGCTGGAGCGGACAGGCTTGCATGGCTATCATCAACTCGTGCGGGCGCTTCCGCGACGCTCACCCCGTCTACACCGGCGCGAAAGGCACTGACAGCCGTGCTTGCTTCATCCGCGCGATCCGGATTTCGGACGGCGAGACTGTCGACGGAACCGAAATCTCCCTGAAAATGGCGGCGGCTGAAGGCTGGATGAGTAACCCGAAGTGGAAGAACATGCCGGAGCAGATGCTGTTCTACCGCGCGGCGGCGTTCTTCGCGAGGATGTACTGCCCGTCGGAACTTCTCGGCGCTATCGTCGAGGGCGAACCGGAGGACATCGAAGCGTCGAGGCAGAAACAGACCGGCGCGTCAGCGACCATGACAGCCGCTCTTGACGCCGCAATCGCCGCAGGAAAGGAGAAAAAATAATGCTGAACAAAGTCACTTTTCAGGGTAGATTCACCGCCGATCCGGTCACGAAGCAGACTCCCAGCGGCGTCAGCTACTGCAACTTCGACGTCGCGTGGAGCGAAAAGTACAAGGAGGTCGAATCGACCTGCTTCCTGAAATGCCGCGCGTGGAGGACGACTGCCGAATTCCTGCCGAAATATTTCCACAAGGGCGACCAGGTCATCGTCGAGGGACGTCTCATCACAAACTCGTGGACGGACGACCAGGGGCAGAAACGCTCCATGACAATCTGCGACGTCGACAAGTGCCACTTCTGCGGCGCGAAGAGCGGCGCTCAGGGCGCGGGAAGCTATCAGGCGAGTAACTATACCCCACAGCCGCAAACGACCACCACAGCCGCTCACAGCGCGTCACAGGACGTTCCTAACTTCGAGGTTCTGCCTGAGGGCGAAGTGCTTCCGTTCTGAGGTGGGGTGAAGTATGACAATCATCACTGACACCAGAGAAAAAGCCCACATCATCGAGGGGATTATCCGATACTTCGATGAGCAGGGAATAAAACACTATTCCTCAAAGCTCATCGTCGGCGACTATGTGAGCATGGATAACTCTAAACTTGTGGTAGACCGCAAACACAATTTGAGCGAGCTTGCCAACAACCTCACCAATGACTCCGGGCGGTTCATGCGCGAGGTGCGGCTCGCGAAGGAACTTGGAATCCATCTCGTCGTGCTGTGTGAGCACGGCGGGTGGTGCAAGTCGATTCGCGACGTCAAGGACTGGCACAATCCGATGCAGGGGAAAATTCCCTATGCGATAAGCGGGAAGGAACTTATGGAGCGCATCTACAAAGTCCACATCGCTTACGGCGTCGACTTCCTGTTCTGTGATAAGCGGTGCACCGGGCGGCGGATCGTCGAGATTCTGGGGGCGAAATCATGAGCAACTACTCCCGTTACGACGTGGAGATGGTCAAGGCGACCGTCTCCGTCCCCGACGCGCTCGAGCGGTACGGCGACCTGTCGAAGCGCCGCGGGAACCGCTGCCCGTGTCCAATTCACGGCGGCAAGGACAACAACCTCGCGTTCCGGGACGACTCTTTCCACTGCTTCGTGTGCGGAGCTGGCGGCGACGTCATCACGCTGGTCGAGAAGATTTTTAATCTTTCTTTCCCGGACGCCGTGCGGCGGCTCGCCGAAGACTTCGGAATCGCGCCGGGCGTTGATCCGGAGGCGGTCAGGCAGCGGCAGCTCGCGGCGGAGGCACGGAAGCGGCGGGTTGAACGCGAAAAGGACGACTTCCGGAAACTCACAGCGTTTTATCACCAGGTGCAAGACCTTCCCCCGTCCCCGCTCCGCGACCGGTACACCGGCACACTCGCCGCGACCATCGACGACATTATCCGGTGCGGAGACGCGAGCGCCTACCCGGTCGACGAGATAATATCAACCATGCGACAGGGGCTGCAATGGGAGCGACAGTCAAGAACGTCTGTTCATTCCGCGCAACTATCCACCCAACCATTTCACGAAAGGACGTCATAAACCGTGGCTGAAATCATCGAGCCGAAAATTAAAGACCTCCCGGCGTGGACGCTCGAGGATTTCGAGAGCGCCGTCCCGCACAGGTGGCTTTACAGCAACTACTACAGGAATCCTTTTACATACCGACGTGCAATCGTCAAAATAGACGAAGCGGCGCGGAAACTCGGCTACCCCGGGTTCAAGTCCGAAATGCGCGACTATGTGAAAGAGTTCGGCGACGGCAAGGTAAACGAAAGCGACTATACCAACTCGACCGAGTTCACCGGACAGCCTATTGAACTGAACTGCGGCAAGTACATTTGTACGGACACAGGCGTTTCGGTTCCGTCCCTCGGTGAAGTCACGACTATCTGCCCGCACCCGATTCTGATATCCGGGCGACTTGTCAACCTCGATTCGGGGGAAGTCCGGCTGGAGGTATCGTTCAGGCGGTCGGCGGAGTGGCGAACCGTCGTCGTCGAGAAGATCATTCTCGCGTCGGCGGCGAAGATCATCGACCTTGCCCGGCTCGGGATCGCAGTCGATTCCGAGAACGCGAAGGCTCTTGTCAAGTACTTCACTGACCTCGAGGCGTGGAACTATGACCGGCTCCCCGAACGGCATTCCGTCGCACGGGTGGGCTGGACGACTTCCGGCAAATTCGTGCCGTACGCCGATTCTGTCGAGTTTGACGGCGCACCCGGATTCAGGGCTGTGTTCGACTCTTTCCACCCGAACGGAGACCGCGAAGCGTGGTTCGAAGCCGCCTCGAAAGCCCGCAACGAGAGCACCATCGCGCGGATCGTACTTGCTGCCTCCCTCGCGTCCGTGCTCGTCGCGCCGCTTCACGCGCTGCCGTTCTTCGTGCACGTCTGGGGCAGAGCCGGGAACGGTAAGACTATGCTGTTAAAGCTCGCCGCGTCCGTCTGGGCGTCTCCCAACTCGTCGGAGGGGTATGTGCGCAACTTCAACTCGACTTTCGTCGGGCTGGAGACCGCCGCGGGGTTCTTCAACTCCGCTCCCCTCTGCGTGGACGAGCTGCAAGTCGTGAAGAATCGCCGCGACTTTGACGACATAATCTACATGCTCGCCGAAGGTCAGGGACGCTCGCGCGGGTCGAAAGACGGGTCTTTCCAGCAGATCAAATCCTGGCAGAACACCATCATCACCACCGGAGAAATGCCCATTTCAAGCGACTCTTCCGGCGCGGGCGCTATGAACCGCGTCATCGAAATCTCGTGCGGCGACGAGCGGCTTCTGAGCGACTATCGCGGACTTTCCGACACGCTGTCCCACAACTGGGGGTTCGCGGGGAAAGAATTCGTCGAAGGGCTCACGCCGCAGGTGCTCGAAGCAGCGAAGAAGGTGCAGGAAGAGTACCGCACGGCGTTCGAGGCGTCAGCGACTACCGAAAAGCTCGCGCTCTCCGCGTCACTGATCCTCACGGCGGACGCTCTCGCGGAGCTTTTAATCTGGCACACCGGCACGAGCCTGTCGGCGACCGACGTTGCGAAATATCTCCCGACCAAGCAGGACGTCGACGTCAATCAGCGGGCGCTCGAGTGGCTTTACGGCACAATCGCCGAAAACCGGTCGAAGTTCGTCGCCGAAGACGGGATGCCTATGCGGGAAGTCTGGGGCGAATACAAGGACATTTCGGACGGCAAGCCCTTTATCGCCATCATCGGCACGGTGCTGTCCCGGATCATGGCGGACGCCGGGTTTAATTATAAGGCATTCCTGTCGTGGGCACGCGACCATGGGCATATCCGGATCGGCGAGAAGAACACTATTCCCGTTCGGGTGCACGGCGCACTCGCGAAATGCGTCTGCCTTTACGAGGGTCCCAACGGCGAGGGCAGACTGACATTTTAGACGAAATCACAAATTATCAGCAACTTTTCGGGCGTATATTGTGCATCTTTATTTTGCGGTTACCCCGGTTACCAGCCCATTACCCCGCCGGGGTAACAGAAAAGTGCCCGTAAAACCTGACAAAATCGGGTGTTGTTACCCCGTTACCCCAATTTTGCGATTTTATATGCTATATACGCGTGAGAAAAAATTTTTTTGAGATAAACATAAAAAATGTACGCGCGTATACGAGAATATAGGGGTAACAGGGGTAACAGGGGTAACATATATAATATATGCCCATTCTACCTGACATTTTCCAGTTACCCCATTTTCGGGGTGAGGGGTAATGTGGGGTAACGGGCGAAAGGAGATCACATGGACGAAGAGAAGAAAGCCGGAGCGAAGAGCACGTCCTCATCTGAGGCGGGCAACCCAGCGCCGAAGAAGAGAGGAAGACCGAAAGGCAGCACGAAGCCGAAGCCGAAGAAGGAGCCGAAAGAGAAGACGGTCAATTCCTACGCGAAGCGGAAAGCGACGGAATACGCGGTCGAGATAGCCGAGCGCGTCACCGACGATGAGAGTAAGAAAGCAATCATCGCGGCGCTGGACATCCCAGAAGAGGATATGCCCGCCCGCGATCCGAAGTACCCGACGCACAAGAAACCGCCTGTCGGGACGAACCCGAGAAGGTGGTCGCCGGAAACGGATGAAGACCGGGCGCTGGTCAGCCAGATGCTTCACGAGCTGTTGACTGAGTACCGGAAACCGCCCGTGCGAAGCGATGAGGAACTCGCGCAGAGGTTCAGCGACTATTACATCCAGTGCGCCGAGGAAGGAAGGACACCCGTATGGGAGGAAGCGTGCCTGAGCACGGGGTACACGGCAGGGTCGCTGTGGAGGTGGGAGTGTGGGATTGAGCGGGGGTTCACGGATTTGAGCGGGAACTTGGTCAAAAAGGCTAAAGCTTTTCAACAGGGTTTTGACGCAAAACTTGTCACTGCCGGGAAGATGAATTTTCTCGCATATTGCTTCCGCTCGAAGTGCTATTACGGGATGCGGGATAACGCAGAATTGCCCGAAACTACGCGAAATCCGATGGGTGAGGCGAACCTCACGCCGAAGCAGCTGCAAGAAAGATATTTGCAGGGGATGAGAGAGAGCGACTATGAAGACAAGACTTTGAAGTGAGGCAAAAGGTTTGATTTTCGACAGTGAAAACGGGCTGCTCAGTGATATGTTGCTAAAAGCATTGTGCAATTTGACGAAAGCCTCGGCGACTATCAGACAGCCAGCGACTATCGAGCGACTATCACGAAAAAATGTCAGCGACTATCGCGAACCCGAAAAAGAAAAATCCGGTTTTTGAAACTCGCAGAAAAGTTTTTCAAAACCGGAACGGAAATCGGCGGAAAATTGAACAGGTTTCGAGGGGCTGTCCGGGTGGCGGGCAGTCCCTCTCACTATGCCCGGGCACCTCGAGGCGGCAGAGCGGCGCGGCGGGCGGCTGTGTATGGCCGCCCAGAACACGCACAGACGGCGCAGGACGCGCGGAGATGGGCGGGGTGGTATATTTACCCTCTCGAGGGATTAAACGCGTTCACGGGGTTTGTAGGGGCTCACAGAGATATGCAACCTCGAGGGCGGCACGGATCAGCGGGCGGACGCGGCGGGCGTGGGGCGGTTGTGCACCCTCTCGAGACGGTGGGCGGCGTGTATACAGCTGTGAGGCTCTGTGGGGCTGCGTGCGGGACGCTTACGCTGTGGGTGGTATAGATACCCTCTCGAGGCTCTGCGGGCGTCCTGCGGGCTTGTAGCGCGTCACGGCACGGGTGCAAAAAAAGCCCCGGTAGTCCGGACGGGCTACCAGGGCATAAAAAGACCGCCCACGCGGGGCGGTCGGGGGTTATGAGTTACGCGCTATGTCTAGCAGCACCAGGATCGGTAGCAGCAGCGCATACAAGATGATCACGCTATCACCTCCCACACACAGTATAGCACACCGGCGAGCGGTTGTCAAGGGGGTCACAGCGTCTCTGCGGCTGCGATGATGTCCGCTTTGGCACCGTCGGTCAGGACCAGTTGACCGCGGGACGTGCCGCAAGTGTCGCGGATGACGCGTACAAGATACCAACCCGCCGGGCGGCGGACGACACTAAAGTGTGTGCTGTCGGGGCGGTAGCCGTACGCATGGGGGAAACTCTGCGCGTTGGGGTCACAGTGGATCTCGCAGCCGGGCAGGTGCTTTTTTAGGACGCAGCGCGGGACGCTGTCGATGGCGTCCATGATGTCGTCGACGGACAGTAGGCGGACGGACGCGCGCCCCTCGGCAGCGTGGATGATCTCGCGCAGCTCGGCGGACGCGGCGACATACGCGGCACGGGCAGCGTCTGCGGCTGCCTTGGCGGCGGCCTTCTCTGCGTCGGTGTAGTAGGATATGCCGGCGCGGTGATCAGCGGTGCGCTGTGCAGCCTTGGCGGCGCTCCAGGCGGTGATAATGGCGGTCAGCTTGTACGGCTTTATATTTGTAGTAAACATGATATACTCTCTTTCTCCCGCCTTTAGCCGGGCGGGGCGGCGGGTTAAATTAAAGCGCTGCAAGCAGCTGTAAAGCGTTATCGGGTGTGATGTCGTGGTCGTGCCCGGCGAGTACCAGGGCGGCGACCTCGTGCCGCTCCGGGACGCGCGTACCGTCTGCGCGGCGGTAATGTATGCGGTAGTCACTGCCCATATACGGCGAGACGCCGGGCGCGTGCTGTAGCTCTGCGAGTTTGGCGGCGATAACCTCCGCCGTGGTGCGGTAGCCTTTTTTGATATCTGCCCACATGGTCTCACCTCCCCACCATGTTGTACAGCGCGTCCGCGGTGACTCGCAGGGCGCGGGCGGTCTGCTCGGAGACGTCAATGACGGCGTCACTGCGGCGGCACAGGTCGCGTAGATGCTGTGCGAGCCGTGCGGCGGCGCACCAGATATATATATATCCGTGGTAGTCGCGGGCGTAGATGCTGCCGTCGGACGCGATCAGCAGCTGCCGGTCGGCGGCGTCGCGGTACTGCCAACGTCCGGCTCTGCCGTCCCATGGTTTTAAGACCTCTGCCGTCATGCCCTCGCCCCCTCTCGTGCTGCATACGCACACTGCACCCGCCGCCGCTCTGCGGCATTTTCGGCGCGGGTTATAGCTGTGTCGTCGTAGATGATCTCCACGCCCTCCGCCATAAGCGCTGCGCCCATGTCATAGGGCGAGAGCCCGGGAAAGCTGCACAGGTACTGCACGCACACCCAGCGCAGGGGATCACCGCCCGCCAGTGCCAGCAGACGGCGCTTGTAAAAGTCAAAAAGCCTGATGTCACGCTGTGCGGCGGTCTCACGGTAAATGCACCCCGTCCAAGTCTCGCACGTCGTGCCGTCGCAGTCGCTGCCGCGGCGGGTGCAGTCGGTGCACATGGGGTTGATCGATGCCGCACTCTCGGCGGTCTCGGTCTCGGTCTCGGTCTCCGGCTCTGCTGCCGGGGCGGTGATCTTGATGCGCCCGGTGATGGCGGATGCCAGGGCGTGACGCGGCGCGAGCTCCGCGCCCATGGTGTCGCGGTTGTATGTGCACTCCATGCTGCGGGCGGCGATGGCCCAGCCGTCGTGCGCCGTGTCGATGGTCAGTGCCCACACGGTGGATGGGACGCGGTGGCGGGGCTGATAGACAGCGACCGTATAGCGGTCTGCGTCTGCTGCGGCAGGCGCGGCGGCGATGATCTGCATCGTCCAGCCGTCGGCGGCGATCCCTGCGCCGATAAGCGCGGTGCTGATGATTTCGGCGGCTTTGGTGATGGTGTTGTTGGTTTTCATGGTGTCCCTCTTTCCGCCCTCTCGGGGGCTTGCTTTGTTTGTGATTATAGTATAGCACATTCGCATTTACTTGTCAAGTGTTTTTGCGAAATTTAATCTTGATAAAATGCGATTTCAGCACATTGCATAAATTCAAATGATAATTTTGTGCAGTATTTCAGGGCTGATTTTCGCCGTTTCATGCGGTCGCGACGGGGTCACGGGCGGGCGGCGGCGGATACCCCCGGGGGGTGCACACGGCGCAGACGTGGGGGAGTTGACCCTCCCGACCAGAAAAAATTCAAAAAAACGCAAAAAGCACTTGACAATCGCATTTACTTGTGGTATAATAGGATCAGCGAAAGGCAGTAAGCGGCTGTACCGGCTGATGCTGCGGATGAAAGGCGATAAGCGCGGCGGGCAGATTGGGCTCGGTTCCGCGAAATTTGACAGATGCCAGGGAGAAAATCATGGGGAATGAAATTAAAAAAGCGGTCGGATATGTCCGCGTCAGCACAGAGGGGCAGACCGGAGATGACCGGTTCGGCATAGATTCACAGAAAGCGCAGATACTTCAGTACGCGAACGACAACGGATACCGCGTCGTGAAATGGTACGAAGAGGACGGCGTGAGCGGCGTGAAGGAAGACCGTCCTGCGCTGAATGAACTTCTTTACGGCGACGATATGACGAATCCGCCGTATGAGGCGGTTATTATCGCGAAAACCGACCGACTGTCCAGAGACACGAAGCTGTACTTCTACTACCTGTACGTCCTCGAAAAGAAGAATATTAAGCTGCTGTCGGTCAACGAACATTTTGACAGCGACGACGCGCTGTCGAACATTTACCGGTCGCTGATGCTGTTTGTGGCGGAACAGGAGCGCAAAAATATCACTCTCCGCACAAGCAAGGGACGCGAGTGCAAGGCGAAAGCGGGCGGCTACAGCGGCGGACGTGCTCCGTATGGGTACAAGGTCGAGCATGGTCAGCTTGTTATCAACCCGGATGAGGAGCCTATCGTCCATATGGTATTTGACGGGCTTGCCGCGAAGAAGTCGCTGTGGGAAATAGCGGATTCGATATCCGACGCCGGATACAAAACCCGTAAAGGCGGCAGATTCCGTGAATCCAACGTCCGCAGCATCCGCGACAACAAGCCGGTATACGAAGGAATGTACAAGTACGGCGACGGCATGGACTACGTTCCCGGAGCGCACGAGCCGATCCTGAAATAATTCCACCAACATTCCAACAAGGAGGCAACCATGAATCCAGCACAAAGAAATTGCA
>ERZ808267.213-NODE-213-length-21288-cov-2.865257_pt1 | contig 21288 bp, 12 predicted proteins | sample MGYA00521241_ERZ808267 | MGnify/ENA primary metagenome ERZ808267 (study PRJEB31516, sample SAMN03275592) | gut metagenome | biome: mammalia-associated habitat; material: feces | host: Papio cynocephalus | place: Kenya | collected 2012-07-19 ... | reverse complement strand
CGGCGGTTATTCTGTCGATTGCGCCAGAGAAAATCCCGCCGTCTATTGCGCATTCAAAGGCGAATTCGTTTGCGCAAAAACAGTCTTCTTCGTTGTCGAAAAATGCGGCGAAATCGGCGTTTTGGGAGAGCTTTCCGACAATCGCCTCCGTCTGGGCGTCGAACGTCGGGCGTTTTTTGAGCGATGTTATGCGCTCGAGGCACGCGTGGATTTTCGTTCCGAAGCCCGCGTTTTGCGCGTCGGAATTCTCCCTTGAATTTTCCGCCGACGGCGCGGAGAACTTCTGCGGAATTTCCGCCGCGCTGCAGTCGAATGGTTCGGGGCGCGGAACGGGTTGCTGTGCTGTGTTTACGCCGCAGGTTTCAAACCAGCGTTCGTCGCCTATTTTTGCGGTTGCGCCGAGTTCGTCGAACGTATGGAACGCCGCCGTTGTCGCCTTTTTGTTTTCGGCGTTTTTGATTTCGGGGACGAATGAGTTGAGCAGATGCTGGGCGAACGACATTTCCTTTTGCGGGTCGGTTTCGGGCTTGAATGACTTTGTTTTGGGCGCGAGAATGTACAGCGCCCTCTCGGCGCGCGTCATTGAAACGTAGTATTTGCAGAGCGCCTCGAAATTTTCGTTTTGGGCGAATTGGTCGTAGGCGGAGTAGAGCGTAGGGTTCATTGCCGCAAGTTTTGCGTCGGGGCGGGGAAGTATTGTTTCGCCGACAACGGTCAGGGCGCTTCTTGGCTTGGGCTTGTTTTTCACGGGCACAATCGTCATTGCAAACGCCAGCCCTTTCGATTTGTGGACGGTCATCACCTGTATTACGGAATCGTCGGCGGAGGTTTTTACGGACGCGTCGGCTATGCGTTCGGCGGCTTCGTCGAGGGAGGAGACACCCGCCGCGTCTATTGCGGCGCAGGCGTCTTTGAGCCTTTCAAATTCGCCGTCGGCGCGGGGGTCGTCCGTCTTTTTGCGCATGTAGGCAATGTATTTGTCGGCAAATTTTTCAAAGCCCTCGGCATAGATTTCCCCGACGGCGCGCGAGCAAAATTCTGGCGAAAACGATTCGGTAAAGTCGGAGATGCCGGCGCAGTCGCAGAAGGCGGAACTTGCGGAGTTCAGCGGGTGCGCAATTCCGCGCAGGATTGCCGTGAAAAGCGAAACCGCGGGGCGGTCTTTTGCGATGTTCTCGGAGAGTTCGCCGACCGCCGCCATTCCGTGTTCCTTGAGGAAGTTTACCACCGTTTTTATCTGCGAATTTTTGTACATCAAAACCGCGCACGAAATCTTGCGCTCGAGGGGGCGCACGGTTTGGAGAATTTCGAGGATTTTTTCGCAGACGGCGAGAGTGTCGGCTTCGTCGTTTATGTCGGCGTCGTAGAGGGAAAACTGCGCGTAGGACGGGCGCGGCGTCTTGCCCGAAGTCGGGTCGCGTTCGGCGGATATGTGCGGGGTGAAGTCTGCGCCGAAAATCTTCGCGGGAACGCAGCCGAAGACGCGCGCCAGTTCCTGCCGATTTCCGAAAACGGCGTTTACGGCGTCTATTACGTATCCGCCCGAGCGGTACGATTTCATCAGGGGAGGCGCAGCCCTTATGACTTCGGCGTTGGCGTTGTAGCGGTTGAATATTTTGTTGAAGAGTTCGGGGGTTGCGCCGCGCCAAGAGTATATTGACTGCTTGATGTCGCCGACGTAGTAGAAGCTTTTTTGCGGGTCTACAATCGCCTCGTCCACGAGGTTGCCGAGCGCCTCCCACTGGATTTGCGAGGTGTCCTGAAATTCGTCGAAGAGCCAGTGTTTGAGCTTTGCGTCCAGCTTGTACTCTATAATCTCCTTGTCGGTGGCGCGCGACGGGTCTGTGAGAATGTAGGGCATATCCGAAAACGTGATATTGCCGCGCGAGCGCACGAATTTGTCGTAGCGGAGTTCGTAGAGGGAGGCTATTAGCCCGAGCGCCTTTGCGGCGGCGCAGAGGGTTTTGAAATGCGCGTCGAAGAGCATTTCGAGCATTTCGTCGAGCGCGGCGGCGCAGGGAAGTTCGAGCGACGTTTTTCTGTGCGGAATTTCCCTCATTGACGCGAGTTCGCCGTTGCGCTTCGCTTCGAGTATGCGCTCAAGAAGCACGCCGCCCTCGCGCGAGAGGATTGCGCCGCTGGATTCGTCGAAGAATTTCAGCAGCTTTTCAAACTCTGGCGTTGCGCCCAGCTGCTCGGAGACTTCGCCGAAGAGTTCGCGGTAGCGCGCGGCGTCCCATTTTGCATTCGGAAGTTTTACGCCCGATAGCTCGGCGTTGCCCCAGAGGTTCAAGTCCCTGTGGGCGAGATATTGCTTGTGCGCCGTTTCGACTATTTTTGAAAGCGAATCCTTCAGGCGTTTTTCGTCCCTGCCGAACTGCGCCGCCTTCACCATTTCGGCGAGAGTGTTGACATCGGCGTCGGATACCGCGTATCCGTCCATCATATCCGTTATTGCCGAGAGCGTGAAGTGGCGCGCGACGAACGAATTTTCGTCGACTATTTCAACCTTTCCGAATATGCGCAGGGCGCCGGCGTTCTGCGTTATTATTGAGGCGAACAGCGAGTCTATCGTCCCGAGGCGGAGCTTGTCGAGGTTTTCGGCGCACTGGCGCAGTACGCTCTCGAAACGTTCGCGCGGAAATTCGGCTTTGCCGACATCGGGGAGCGACGCCCTGATTTGCGCGGCGAGCGCTGCGGCTTCGGCGTCGGAGTTTGCCGCTTTTGCCAGCCTTTGGAGTATTTTCGCCAAAAATTCGCCCGCCGCCTTTTTTGTGAAAGTGAGCGCTATTATGGAAAACGGGTCCGTAGTGCCGCTTTCCGTCGGGGTGGCGGCTATGCCTATGAAGCGCGTGGTCAGGGCGAACGTCTTGCCCGAGCCGGCAGACGCCGAGACTTTTTCGTTGCCGAATATTTTGCCGCCGCCGCTCATTTGAAAAGCTCCGTCATTGTCTTTGGCGACATATTGAAAGTGTCGGGAAAGAGTTCGTATTTTGGGGCAATGTCCGTCGCGAAGTTGCCCGCGCGGATTTGCGCTATTATTCCGCGCATTTTTTCGACTGCCGATTCGAGTTCTTCGGGCGAAATTTCCCACTCGTCAATGTCGGTGCTCGAGGCGTCGGTCGGGGCTACGAACAGCGCCGAGACTATGCGGCCGCCGCCCGTGATTTGCCGCGCCGCCATGGTGTAGATTGGCAGCTGCATATCCAGCCATTCAAGCCCGCCGTCTTTGGTTTCCCTTATGTGCGATTTCCGCGCAATGCCGCGCTGGAATTTGTCGCGCGTCTTGTAGTCCATTACGGCGAAGGCGCCGAGTTTTTCGTTGTAGTCTATGCGGTCGATTACGCCCGTTATTTTCATTCCGTCCAGCTCTATTTTAAACGGACGTTCGGGGAATTCCCACACGCGCCAGCCGTCTTCGGCGCGCCGAGCCTGAACTTCGGCGAGCGCCCGCAGCCGCTGGCGCATCGAAACAAGCTGAATGCGCGTCTGCGCCGAAAGTTTTCCCGCGAAACGCTCGCGCACAAAGTCTTCAAGTTCGCCCTCGAGATATTTGGATATTTCGCCCGCGTCAACGGAGGCTGCGCATTTTGAAAGCGCCCAGCGGCGCAGCGTCTCGTGGAAGATTACGCCGAACTGCATTGCGTCGAGCTCGCTCTTTTCGGGCTGCACTTCCGACGCCCGCAAGACGTACTTGAAATAGAATGTGAGCGGTGAGTCGAGATAGCTTTTAAACGCCGACGCCGACATTGCAAAGCCCTCGCGAAGCCGCTCTTTTGCGCTAAGCTTTAGCCTCGCAGGCGCGGACGCCCCGCCGAGCGTTTTCGGCGGCGCAGAGAGCAGAAATTCCACGCGCGCGGGCAGGTTTTTTGTCTGCATTAAAATGCGCGAAGGCATCAGCGGGGACTCGTCCGCGGCGTGCATGGAATACAGTACTGCTGCGCGGCCGTCGGGGTGCGTGGAAAGCAGCGTTTTTAGCATGTAGGCGTCGCGCCTTTTTCGGCTTTGGGAATTCTTCAAACCCAAGCGCAGCCTGAGAGAGTCGGTCATAAATTGCCCGCCGTTTTCGGGCATCGGAACAACGCCTTCGTTCATGTCGCAGAGGAGTATGTGCGGGGCGCTGCTCCAGAATATTTCAAGCCAGTTTTGCAGGACTATTGTCGGAACATCGGTATTTTCGGTTCCCGACACGCGGGCGTTCAGTGCCGCCGACATAATTGCAAATTCCTCTTCGGGCGAAAATTCCAAGCCGAGCACCGCCAAGTCGGCGGCGCATTTTTCGAGCGCGGCGGCGGCTTCGGTTTCGGCGGGCGGAATCGGCGCGGGAAGGTTTTTGCACAGTTTCGAAATTGTCTGAGCGGCGGTTTTTGCGCCATTTGAGGTTATGTCTCGGGCTATTTGCGCCGCCTCTTCAAAAACCTGCAAAAATTCGTGCGAATTGCTTTGCATTATTTCGAGTGCCGCCGACACCGACGACGGCGCGTAGGTCTCGCGTATTTCGTCCGCGGCGGCGGCGATATCGCGGGCGTTTTGCGCCGAATTTTTGGATATGTACGCCGAAACGAGCGGGTTTTGCATGAAGTCGAAAAAACTCGAAAACGTCGGCGAAAGCTCAAGTTCTTGGGCAACTGCTACGAGCTTGCCGACCGCCGTTTCGGCGAGGGTCTTGCGTCGGGCGGAGCGCGCGGCTGCGGCGCACCCCGATTTTTCAAAGGCGCGTTCAAAAATTCTTGCGTTTTTTGTTTGTTCGCAGGCTATGGCGAGTTTGCGGTGCGCCAATGCGCCGTATTCGGCGGCCAGCTTCGCGGCGGCTGCGGCTTCGTCGGCGACGGTATCGAAGACAAAGGTGTTGCGCGGCGTGAGCGTTATTTCTGCGTTTTCAAAACTCTCGCGCGGGCGCCCGAGTTCGTCGAAATCCTCCGTCCGCGCGTCTTCGTCGGGAATGAGGGTTATTACGCGCGCGGTCTTGCCGACGTTGCCGAGAAGCTTTTTCATAAACGACGGAACGTCGGGGTGGGCGCAGATTACAATGGCGGCGAACTGCGGCGCGGCGTTTTCCACCGTTTTTGCGAGAATGTCGAACGGGCATTGCAGCCCCGCCTCTGCGAGGTTTTTCCTGTAGGAATCTTCGAGGGCGGCAAGCTCGCGCCAGATGTCGGCTTCAAACTTCGGCGATTCGGCGGGAGTTTCCGCGAGTTTTTCGGCAACCCAGCGGAAGTCTGCGGCGTTGTCGGCGAGGGCGCTTTTGAGGGCGTCCAATTCGGCGGCGGTTTCGCCCAAGTAGCGGTTCTGCGGAGTTCCGTTTGCAAATATTGACGACGCGCGCGATGTCTTCAACGCCTCGAGCCACGCTGCGGTTTTCTGAGTCTGGGTTGCCGCAGTTGCGCCGTATTCGGCGGCGAGGCGGCTTACGAAAGACTCAACTGTGAGAATTTTTATGCCCGATATTGCGCAATGCCCGCGTCTTTGCGCAAGCGAAAGCAGCTTTAGGCGCAGCGCGCGCTCGGCATCGGCGGTGGGCACGAGCGCGAGCGTGTCGGCGAAATACGACGGCATTCGGGGGTCGGAAAGGTTGTTGAAAATCCATTCCGCCGCGCATTCGGGCACCGACTTTTCGGGCTTTATGAAGATTTTTTCCATCTCAAAATTTTCTCGCGGGACATTCTCGTTTATTGATGCGTTCGGTTCAATATTTTTTGCAAAAAAAAGTTTAAAAAAAATCGGGAGGCGTTTAGTCTGCCGCGTATGAAAAATTGCATGTTTTTTGCCGCGGCTGTCTGCGCGGCGTTTTTTGGATGTGTCGGCGTCTCGGAGAAAAAGGCGGATTTTGCCGCGCCTAAGATAGGCTTCATACTGCCGATGAAAGAGCCTGCCGCAGCCGACGTGCTCGACGGCGCGCGCCTTGCAGCCCAGGAGCTTGCCGATGGCGGCGCAAAGTTCGATATTTTAAGCCGCGACGTTTCGGGCGGCGCAAACCCGCTGAAAGCCGTAGCCGACTTGAGCGGGGAGGGCGTGCGCGTCTTCTGCGCGGGCTTCGACGCAAACATAATTGCCTACCACAGAACGATGTCCTCAATGGGCGGGGCGTTTTTCAATTTCATGATGTTCTACCCGCCCGCCACGCTCGAGGGAAAAAACTCCACGCGCATATTTTTCAACGGCGCGCAGGAGGGCGGCATTTTGTCGGCGGCGCTGCTGAAAAACGGCGGCGCGCCTTTGGGCGACATAACCGCCGTTTGCGACGATTCCCCCGAATGGAAATCAATGGCGGATTTTGCGGGTTTCGAACTTTCGTCTTCGGAGCGCAAAATGTACCGCGACTACTTTACGCGCGGCGAGAGCCGTTTCGACCTCTTCGCCAAGCAGATTATGCCGCTGAAGACTTCGGCGGCGCTCTATTTCGGCGGCGGGGCGGAATTCGACGCCTTTTTTAAGGCGATGCGCAATGCGGGGTATGACAGACCCGTGGCGCGCACGCGCGGGCTTGCGCCGTTTGTCCGCGGTCGCGACGGTGTTTATATGGCGGTTTCCGCCTTTGAAGACGGTGTGCGCACTGCGGAGGGGGCGCGTTTTGCCAAGGCGTTCGAGGAAAAATACGGCAGAAAGCCGAGCGCGTTTGCCGTCTACGGTTTCGATTCCGTAAAACTTTTGGCAAAGGCAATGCTCGATTCGGGCTTCGACGTGTCGAAAATGCGCCGCAGTTTTGTTTCCGTCTCGCGCGACTGCGCCGCGGGGCGGGCGGATTTCGATTCGTCGGCGGACTGCACGACGCCCATGGTGCTTAAAAAATGAACGCGTTTAAGCGCAGTTTTTTTGCATATCCCGTTTTCGGCTTCTTTGTCGCCGCGCTTTCGGGGACTGCGTTTGCGCGCGTATGCGACGGGCTGCGCGGCGGCTGCCGATGGTTCTTTGCCGCCGCCGCGATGCTTGTTGTGCTCGACGTTTTCGCGGGGGCATTTTGCTATTTCGGAATCGGCGCAAAAAATGCGCGCCTTGCGAGGCGTCTGTTGAGGGTTGCGGCGTTTTTCTTTTTGTCCGCCGCGCTTTTTTGGGTTCGCGTAGAGCCCGCGCCGCAGACCGATTTTCCGCCGACGGCGGCGGAGGTTGTCTGCACGGTTTCGGAAGTTGCGCGCACGCAGCGCGGCACGGTCTACGGCGTTGCAAAAGTTGGCGAATCGGCGGCGTTTCCCGAAATTTGCGGGCGCGAAATCTGGTTTGGCATTGCCGTCGCCAAGTCATCCGCCGCCGCAGTTCCCGAGATTTCGGTCGGCGACGTTTTGAAAATTTCGGGCGTGTTGCGGCGCGTGTGCAAATACCCGCCGACGGCTTGGGGTTTCGTGAAGTCGCGCGATTCGGAGGCGTCCTTCAACGGCTATTTGCTGGGGCGTTTCATTTACTGCAAGATTTTTGCCTACGCAAACGAGGTTCAGATTGTCTCGAAAGGCAAACCGTCTTTCGGCGCGGGAATTGCGGACTTTATTTCGGGCAGGCTTTCGCGCGTTTCGTTCGGTTTTTCAAAAGACGGCGAATACAACCGCGCCCTGCGCTCAATGGTTTTGGGCGACAAGTCGCTGCTTTCGTCCGAAAACAAGCGGATTTTCAAGGACGCGGGCGCAATGCACGTTTTTGCCGTGAGCGGTTTGCATGTGGGCGTTGCCGCGCTTGCTGCGTATTTTTTCTGCTCGCTGCTGGGCGTTCCGTTTGCGTGGCGACCCGTGTTTGCCCTGCCTCTGCTGTTTTTGTATGTCTGCGCCTGCGGCTTTCCGCCCTCGGCGGTGAGGGCGTTTGTTATGGTCGGCGTTTTTTGGGCGGCGGTCGCGTTTTCGCGCGGGTCGGGGGCTATGAATGCGCTTATGCTTTCGGCTACTCTCGCGGTTCTGGTTTCGCCGAAGGTTTTGTTTTCGGCGGGGTTCCAGCTCTCATACAGCGTTGTTGCCACGCTGTTTTTGTTCTCGCTCGACACCGCAAAAAAGCTCGACGTGTGGTACTTTTACAAAACGTCTTTTTACCCGCTGCTCGCGAGCCTGAGGGGGGCGTTTGCCTTTTTGGCGGGCGGCTTTGTCGTGGCGCTCGGGGCGGCATGCGTAGCCGCGCCCATTTCCGCGCATTGTTTCGGCGCGTTTTCCGTTTCGGGAATGGCGGTTTCGCCGTTTCTGGTCGGGCTTGCCTCCGTTGCGGTGTCTCTTTCGGCGTTTGCTCTCGCGCTGCCGTGGGGGCTTTCAGTGCCGTTTGCAAGCGCGGCGACGGCGTGCGTGGCGCTGATGTCGGAAATTTCCAAATTAGTTTCCCTGTATTTGCCGCCGCCGCTTGAAGTCGGCTGCAAAAACGGCGTGGTTTGCACATTGGTTGTTGTGTTTGCGCTGCTTTTTCTATTCATTGTCGCCAAACTCGAAGTTTGGACGCGCTGTGCGGCGGTTTTGATTTTCTTAACATCTACATTGTTTTTGCTATGGATTTTTCGATAGGAGACTATTCTTTCAAGGCTGACATTCCCGCAGAGGTTGTCGCGGCAGTGAACGCGGAGCTGAGCGCGGGGGCGAATGTCGGCGTGGGCTGTTCTGGCGGGGCGGATTCCGTTTTGCTGCTGCTTTTGACGCTCGACATCTTCCGCCGCCGCGCCGACAGGATTTTCGTTTTGCATTTCAACCACAAGGTGCGCCCGACTGCCGACGCGGACGAATCGTATGTGCGCGGGCTTTGCGGCAGGCTCGGTGTCCGCGCGTTTTTCGGCTCTCCCGAAAATCCGCCGACAAAAAAAACGGAGTCGGAATTCAGGGAAATGCGCTTTAAATTTTTTGAAGACGTTTGCCGCCGCGAGCATATTTCGCTGATTTTGCAGGGACACCATGCCGACGACGCCGCCGAGAGCGCAATTATGCGCCTTGCCCGCGGGTCGGGTCTTGACGGCTTGTGCGCGCCGAAGCCGCTTTCAAGTTCGGGCGTTTTAAATTTCGCCAGACCGCTTTTGAATATGCGCAAGGGAGAAATTACCGCCATTCTAAAAACGGCGCAAGTTGCGTGGTGCGAAGACGAAACGAATTTTCAAAACGACCACTTCCGCAACAAAATACGCAACATTGCCGCTCCCGAAATTTACGGCGTTATTCCCGATTTTGCCCGCGGCGTGCGGCGCAGCCAGCGTCTGCTTTGCGAGGATTCCGCCGCGCTTGAGGACGCTTTCAACGCCCTTCTTTGCGAATGCGGAGCTTCCGAAATTGCCGCTGGCGCAACGGTGCGTCTTTCGCAAAAAATAGTTTCCCAGAGGGCTTTCCTGCGCCGCGCGCTGATGAAATTTCTGCTTGTAAATTCGGCGCTCGGCGATGTCCGTTCGGGCGGTGTTGACGCCTTTTTGGACTGTGCGGCTTCCGCGCTTGAGCGCGGCAAAAATGCGCCGATAAAACTTAGCGTCGGCGGGCGGACGGTTGTGTTCGCGCCGCGGGATATGTCGCTTTCCATTTCCGAAAAAAACGCCGCGGCTGCGCCGTTTGAACTGCGCACAGGCGAGGGGGATACGCCGCTGCCCGACGGGCGCGTTTTGCGCGTGCGCCGCATAACGATGGGCGCGGACGCAAAGGCGCGTCTGCTCTCGGGCGAAAACGACGATTCCGCCCGCGCGGTGCTCGACCTTTCGTGCGTTGGCGGAAGCATTGCCGAGGGTTCAATCGTGGTGCGCTCGCGCCGCGACGGCGACGCCTACGCGCCGATGGGTCTGAAAACGCCGAAGCGCCTAAAAGAACTTTTAAGCTCCAAAAAAGTGCCGTTTTTGAAACGAAAATCGGCAATAGTTGTCTGTAATGCCAAGGGCGAAATCCTCTGGGTGCCGCCCGTCGCGCCCGCCGACAAGTTCAAAATTGTGGATTCGTCGCGCGCATTAGAATTGACCTTGAAATAATAAGAATATTAACTCCCGATAAATGAATAAAAAGGATACCAAGAGTTTTCTTTCAAAACCCTACGTAGTGTGGCTGTTGATTGCCGCCGTGGTAGTTGCGCTTGTCTCGCTGCCCGACAACGCCGCGGGGCGGATTCAGCGCTTCGACATCAAAAAGCTTTCCTCCGCCATAAAGAACGACGACGTTGTGGAAATGACCGTGCGGGGCGACCCGAAGGCGGGCAAAGACTGGTATGTTGTTAACGGCAAGATAAAGAATCCCGTCTTCGCCGCCGAAGCCAACACCAAAAACGCCCCCAGAACCCTCGATTTTACTTTCAGCGGCCGCATTACCGACGACCTCTACCGCAAAATTTCCGACCCCGCCGCTCCGTGGACAATCAAGGAAGAGCCCGCGAGCACTTTTTGGGGCGACTTCATAATGGGCGTCGCTCCCGTGCTTGTGATTGGCATTTTGTTTTTCCTCTTTTTTGCGCGCCAGTTCAAGGCGGGCACTAAGGGGGCGTTCGATTTCGGCAAAAGCCGCGCGCGCCTGATTTCCCCCGAGGAAAACAAGACGACTTTCGCCGACGTTGCCGGCTGCGACGAATCAAAGGAGGAAGTTTCCGAAATCGTGGAATTTTTGAAGAATCCCAAGCGCTTTAGCGACATGGGCGCGCGCATTCCCAAAGGCATTTTGATGGTCGGCCCTCCCGGAACGGGCAAGACGCTTTTGGCGCGAGCCGTTGCCGGCGAGGCAGACGTGCCGTTCTTCTCAATCAGCGGCTCGGACTTCGTTGAAATGTTCGTAGGCGTGGGTGCCGCCCGCGTGCGCGACATGTTCGACCAAGCCAAGAAAAACGCCCCGTGCCTGATTTTCATAGACGAAATCGACGCCGTCGGGCGCAAGCGCGGCGTGGGTTCGGGCAACGGAAACGACGAGCGCGAGCAGACGCTCAATTCGCTGCTTGTTGAAATGGACGGCTTCGACGCCCACTGCGGCATAATAGTCATAGCCGCAACAAACCGCCCCGACGTGCTCGACAATGCGCTTCTGCGCCCGGGACGCTTCGACAGGCGCGTAGTCATAGACATTCCCGACGTCAAGGGGCGCGAGGAAATTCTCAAGGTTCACTCCAAGAATCTAAAGCTTGCCGACGATGTGGATTTGGCGCTGATTGCGCGCCTTACCCCCGGAAGCTCGGGCGCGGATTTGGCGAATATGCTCAACGAGGCCGCCATAATTTCCGCCAGAAACCACCGGAAGCTCATAACGCTCGACGCCATCAACGAAGCCCGCGACAAGGTTTTCTTCGGCAAGGAACACCGCAAGATAATGGACGACGAACAGAAGCGCCTCATCGCCTACCACGAAGGCGGGCACGCCCTCGTTCAGGCTCTCATAGCCGACGGCAAGGACAAAATCCACAAGGTCACAATCATTCCGCGCGGACAGAGTTTGGGCTCTACAATGTTCTTCCCCGTCAAGGACGAGTACACGTCTTCAAAGAAATCGCTGCTCAACTACATTTGCATGTGTCTGGGCGGACGTGCCGCCGAGGAAATAGCAATGGACGACATTTCCAACGGCGCTTCCTGCGACATCAAACAGGCGACTTCCACGGCGCGAAATATGGTTGTGAACTTCGGCATGAGCAAGCTTGGGCCTGTCGACTTGAGCTACGACCCCGAAAGTTCGTTTGTCAAAACCGTCAGCGAAAAGACTTCCGAGGAGATTGACGCCATAGTTCTTGAAACAGTCGAAGCCCAGCTTGAACGCGCAAAAAAGCTGCTTTCGGACAACCGCGACAAGCTCGATTTGATAGCCTCGGAATTGCTGCTGCGCGAAACCATAGACGGCAGCGACGTCTACGCAATAGTGCAGGGGACTTTCACCCCGACGGACAAAGACCAGTGGCTTGCCCAGCAGCGGAAGAAAGCCGCAGAGCTCGAAGCCCTTAAAAAAGCGGACGAAGAAGCCCAAAAGGCGGCTCAAGAATCCGAGAGCGACGCCGACGGCATTCCCGCCGATGTCTCTGAGCAGACGGTTTAGAAAGTGTCGGTCTTTTTCGGGACGTGTTCCGCCGTAATTGAAAAAGTCCGATATCGTCTCTGAGGCGGAAATATCCGAACTTATGAAAAAGCCCAAATCCAAATCGGATTCGGGCTTTTGTTTTTTCCGTTGCCTTTGGCGGCGGAGGGGGCGGGCTATTCGCACCGTAAGACCACCTTGCCGATAAGCCCGCTATGCGGAAGTTTGTCGTCTTTTGCAAATCCGCTATAGATGGAACTCCTGCCGCGCTCGGTCGGGCGTGTGCGTACATTGCTGCGCGCTATGCGCTGTTCTTCGGGAACTTTACAGTCTCCTATGAGCCTGTTTTGCCATGTGTTGACGACCTTTATTTCAAGCGAATTTTCGCCAGCTTTCAGGAATTTGGAAACATCGCAGACAAACGGGTAGCTCCACAATGTTGCGCTCTTTTTACCGTTTAAATAGACTTCGGCAACGTTGTGTACTTTGCCCAAGTCAAGCAGGGCGCGCTTTGGCAGAGTATCAAGTTTGAATGTTTTTTTGTAGGTTGCCGTTCCCGAGAAATGGCGGACGCCGAAGTTTTCATGGGCGGATAAATCCGCGAGTTCGTCAAGTGTTATGCTTTCGGGCGCGCCCAGTCCGCGGGGAAATTCCACTTTCCACGCGCCGTTTAGCTCGAAGGTGTTGGCGGGAATTTGCCGCCTCTTTGCGGCGGAAGATTTTTTGACAAACACTACAAAAATAGAACCGTTTTTCGGGAGGGTGATTTTTACTTTGGCTCTTCCGTCGGGGAGGCGATTCCAAAAATCGGGCGCGTATTTTTTGCCGCCGACGGCGTCCCAAAGTTCGGGCACTCCGTCGGAATTGAATACGGCAGTTCCTTCGCCTTCGCCGGCAAGGAAGTATACATCGTTTTCTCCGCGGCGGAAAATGTACTCGAAATCGCCTTCGCAGGCAGGCGTTAGTGTTTTTGCGAATTTGCCGAAATCTCCGCCGTCCCAAATTTCGTCGGCGAGTTTTGCAACGTCGGCGTCGCTTTCGCCGAGGCCTGCAGATGTGTTTGGTTTTGGGGCAGAAGAACAGAACACGGGCAGTCCGTGTTTCTTGAATTCCAGAATTTTTGCCAGCGCCTTGGGTGAAACACTCGCCGACGGAATGTCTACATACATGGCCGCGTAGGTCATTCCGCTTTTTAGCACAAGCTTTTTGTCTACGACTTTTGCCCCGTCAAGAAGGACATCGTTGTTGACGGTATCGAATTTCAGCGGGGCAAAATCGTATGCGCGCTTATTTTTGAATTTGGCAAAGCGACAGTTGAAGTAGTCCGTTCCATACCAACTTTCGTATGGAACATCGCCTTCGTAGAGACAGAAATCTGCCTGCGGTTTGCCGTAGCGCAAAAGGAATTGGCAGCGCGCAATGTATTTTATAAATTCCGGCGACTGTGAATTCCATGTTGTATTTTGATTGAAGTGCGATCCCGCAAAATATTCTATGCCGGGGACTCCGAATTTTTTCGGCGATGCTGTGAACGAATGCAGAATTGCAAAATTCATTCCCTGAATAAATGCACGGTCGGCGTAAAATTTAAGGTGTGCCGGATACATGCTCCAGTGGTATGTCATATGGGTAAATGCCTCCATGGCAACCAAATCCTTCCCGTAAATGTGGGCGGCGGAGGCAATCGGGTGGACGAGGTATCGCCCGTATTGGCGCGGTTCGTCGTCGGGAAAGTCCACCCAAAATTCGCCCTGCGGCATATCGTTGACGCCTAAAAATGCAAGCTGGTCGGCCTCGCCGAAGGTCTGCGGCGAACGCTTCCATGGGCCGCCCGATTCTGAATGCCACATAAGCCCGTCTTTATGGGCAAGGTCGCCCATTTTAGCGTAAAAATTCTTCAGCATGCAGTTGTTGCGCGCGCGGCGGAAATCGGTCATAAAACGCAGGCATTGCTCTTTGTCTTTTACGACGAAACCCGCAAGATAGGGCAGCCACGGGCGAATGTCGTAGCCGCGGTCGCGCCTGAAAAATTCCTCAAAATTGTTTGTCCAAGTCGGGATTGAACCTTCCCAGCTTACATTGTAGAAGCGTTCTATCGTCTTGCCGAACTCCCCGCCGAAACATTTGCGGAACGAACCTGCCCATCTTTCATAGTGGCGCCGGATTGCATTCGGGTCGAGAATGTCGACATCGTGCGGTCTGTCGTCCATTGTCGCATAGCATAGTTGCAGAATTGCCCAGTTCCCGTCGTCGGGGGCGCTCCAGCGGAGCGAACCGTCTTTAGCCCTGTCCGTGAGGTCGATTACCTCCAAGGCATTCCGTATTTTTTCGGGAGCTTTGTCGAGGCGCTTGCCCGATGTTGCCGCCATAGTGTAGAGCCCGTCGCCGCCGACAAACCAGTCGGATTCTTTTTCAATTTTGTCGCCGTCATATTTAATTGCAAAGGTTGCTATTGGTTTCGAGAACCTTTCCGGAGGAACTGGCAGTTTTGCATCGAAAGTTTTCGCGACGGGCAGCGTTTTGAAGACGATTTTCTTCGGGGCATCGGATAGCGTTTTGTGAGGGCCTTTGAGATTTCCGCCGCAGTCGCTCAAATTTATGCTCATTTTTAGCCCAGATTTTCTGCATTCCCCGACTGCGTGTGTGAGGTTTTCAAGCCATTGGCTGTCGAGGTTTGTATTCGCGGGCTTGGGGTACAAAAGGTGGTTGTCGTCTTCCCAGTATCCGCGGTTATCGAACATCAAAATACCGCCGATTCCCATACCTTTGATAGTCTCGATGTCTTCGGTAATCGATCGTTTGTCGACATTTCCGTTGACCCAAAACCAGTAAATCCACGGGCTGTATTGCGGAGCGGGATTCGCGAAGTTGGCAAAGTTTATTTCCGCCGCGGACGCATTTATGGCTAACGCAAAAAACGCGGCAATTATTTTTCCTATTCCTTTTCTCATATTTTTAGACAATTTGGTAAAACGGGAATATTAGAGCACTAACTTTAAAAAAGGGCAAATAAAAAATATGCAATGCGCTGGGGCGCGCAAAGGGTTAGAGTTTGAAATTTTTTAGAAACTCTTCGGCGAAAATGTAGCCCTCGAGCAGTTCGGGGCGCGGAGTGCCCATTAGGTAGAATGCGGCGTAGAGGGCTTCTATGCTGGCGAGCCCGCCGTCGGGGTTCGCCGTCATTTTCGAGACTCTCGGGTATGCCGTTTTTATTCCGTCCGGCAGCCCGCGCGGCACGAAATTTCCGCGGATTTTGCCCCTAATTTTCGGCAGCAAAAACCAAGTGGAATCGAGCAGCAACAGCGGGCGGCAGGCGTCGGCGGGCGAGATTGTCGGCGCGCCGATTTCAAGAAGCGTGTAGCCCGTGGCGTCGAAGCTGAAGCCGTCGCGGGCGTTGAAAAAACGGAAGTCGGGGCGTCCGCACAAGTGCCGCAATGAGCATTTCTTGCGGTTTTCCCTCGGGTGTCTGATTACGACGGTTTCCACCGCCGCGCTACTCCACTGTTACGGCTTTTGCAAGGTTGCGCGGTTTGTCGACATCGCAACCCCTTTCAAGGGCTATATAGTAGGCGAGCAGCTGGGCGGGGATAGTGTCTATTATGGTGCGTATGCTCTCGTGGACTTTGGGCAGGGCGATGATGTCGTCGGCTATGCCCTCGAATGCCTCGGGGTAGCTGGTTATTGCTATAATCTGACCCTTGCGCGCCTTGATTTCCTGTGCGTTTGACACTATTTTTGAAAGCACTTCCTCCGAGCTTGCAAACATCACCGACGGGCAGTCTGGGCAGATGAGGGCTATGGGGCCGTGCTTCATTTCGCCTGCGGGGTATGCCTCGGCGTGGATATACGAAATTTCCTTAAGCTTTAGTGCGCCCTCGAGCGCCACGGGGAATTCGTCGAGCCTGCCAAGAAACAGAAAATCGTTCTTCTTTGCGTATTTTTTTGCGATTTTTTCGACGAGCGGGGCGACTTCGAGCGTCTTTGTTATCATTTCGGGCAGCCCCTGCAAAGCCGACACAATTCCCTTGCCGACGGAGTAAGACATATCGCGCATTCTGCCTATGTAGAGGGCAATCAGCAGGCATATTGCAACCTGCGATGTAAACGCCTTTGTGGACGCCACGCCCACTTCCTTGCCAGCGTACTGGTAGAGGCCGCCGTCGGACTCGCGCGAGATTGTGGAGGCTATGGCGTTTGTAATTGCCAGCGTTTTAAACCCCTTGCGCTTCGATTCCCTGAGGGCTTCGAGCGTGTCGAGCGTTTCGCCGCTCTGGCTTATTACGAAGACGAGCGTGTTCTTTTCAATGGGAATGTTGCGGTATCTGAATTCGCTTGCGTACTCCACGTCTACGGGGATTCGCGCGTAGCGCTCTATGAGCTGCTCGGCAACGAGGCACGCATGCCACGCCGTTCCGCAGGCGCAGAAGATTATGCGGTCAATCTGGCGCATTTCGCTCGGCGGCATATTCAGCCCCTGCAGGTTCGCCGTAGCCTGATCTTCGGTTATTCTGCCGCGGATTGCGTTTGCGATTGCTTTGGGCTGCTCGAAAATCTCCTTTTGCATGAAGTGGTCGGCACCGTCCAAATCGGCGTTTTCAAGCTGCCAGTCGATTTCCTTGACGGTGTATTCTACGGGCTTGTTGCCTATTGAGATAATGTCGCAGTTGTCGCGCGTGATGGAGGCAACCTGACCGTCTTCAAGATAGATTACGTTGTTCGCCCTGCCCGCAAAGCCGAGAACGTCGCTGGAGACGAGGCGCTCGTTTTTGCCGATGCCTATCAGCAGGGGAGAACCCTTGCGCGCGGCGACCATTTCGTCGGGTCTGTCCTTGCACAAAACGGCTATGCCGTAAGTGCCTTCAACGTGGATTAGCGCCTTGCGGACGGCTTCCAAAAACCTGTTTTTGTCTTCGGGCGAAGTGCGGTACTGATAGTGGTAGGCGATGAGGTTTACAAGCGCCTCTGTATCGGTCTGGCTTTTGAAAGTGTAGCCTTTGCCCTCCAAAAAGCGCTTAATTGCCTCGAAATTTTCTATTATGCCGTTGTGGACTATGGCGAACATTCCGTCGCTGGAGACGTGCGGGTGGGCGTTGGTGTCGTTGACGCCGCCGTGGGTTGCCCAGCGCGTGTGGCTGATTCCAAGAGAGGCCCTGAAGGGCTTTTTTGCGACTTCGCCGGCGAGAACGTCAACGCGCCCCTTCTTTTTGCAGACCGAGAGTTCGCCGTCGTCTTTGAGAAGGGCGATACCTGCGGAGTCGTACCCGCGGTATTCGAGTTTTTTAAGCCCCTCTATCAGTATGGGGGTGGCGTCTCTTTCGCCTATGTATCCGGTTATTCCGCACATAATAATCCTTTCGATAATTTGCGGGAAATTCTGCCCGAGAGGGGGTGTCAATGCAAGCTTATTATTTGACGGGAAAATGCGTCAAAAATGCTTGTAATGAAAAAAAATCGGGATATAAACCGTACGCAGATTTATTATAGTTTACACCGGTACTTTATTATGAAGAAGATTTTTCTTGTTTGCTGCGCCGCGGGTTTTGCCGCATGCGCGTTCGCCCAGAATACCCTGCTTATCGACATGAGGCAGGACGTAAACCTCCTGCGCAGGGAAGTCGGCGAGCTTCGACTTGAAGTGGAACAGTTGCGCTCGGAAAACGAGGCGCTCAAGCGTTCGATAAGCTCGCTGCGCTCTTCGAGCGTGGGCGACGAAACCGTGCGCGCGCAGGTGTCGTCGGCAAAGGCGGCAATGAGCGCGCAGAATTCCGCGCTCAAGAGGGAGATTATCGATTCCGTAAGGAAGGATATCGACAACCTCGCAGCCCAGACCGATGCGGCAATCCAGAAGCTTTCAAGGGCAATCAACGCGCGTGAACAGGCACGTGCCGAGGTTTCAAAGGCAAAGGAAACTTTCGGCACGGACTACCCGAAGTCGGGCATTAAGTACGTAGTCAAATCGGGCGATTCGATTTCGAAAATAGCCCGCGTGTGCAAGTCGCGCGAGCGCTGGATTATGGACGCAAACGAAATTTCGGATCCGCGTTCGCTTCGCGTGGGGGCGGAAATTTTCGTTCCGCAGCAGTAGTTAACAAAGGGGCAAAGGCGTCGATATGTCGCAGAAAAAAGCATTGGGCAGGGGGCTTGGTTCGATAATCTCTTCGGGTATTGCAAAACCGCAACAGACGGGCGGCAAAAAGGCGCAGCCCGCGGCGGCAAAAGTGCAGGTTTCCGCAGGTACTCCGACGCCGAACGGCGCATTCGGGGAAGTTCCGATTGAATCCGTAGTGCCGTCAAAATTTCAGGCGCGCCGCGAATTTTCGGAATCGGAAATCCAAAACCTTGCCGACTCGATAGCCTCCGAGGGGCTTATCCAGCCGTTGATAGTCAGAAAGACAGACGAGGGGTTCGAGCTTATCGCCGGCGAAAGGCGTCTGCGCGCCTGCCGCAAACTCGGGCTTAAAAAGGTTGCCGTGTTTGTGCAAAGCGCAAGCGACGCGTCTTCGGCGGCAAAAGGGCTTATTGAAAACCTCCAGCGCGCCGACCTCAACCCCATTGACGAGGCTTTGGGCTTGGCAAATTTAATGCGCAATTTCCACCTCACGCAGGACGCAGTAGCCCAGCGTTTGGGCAAGCCGCGCTCTTCCATTGCAAATTCCCTGCGCCTGCTTGCGCTGCCCGACGAAGTCAAGGGCTTTGTCTCTTCGGGATTGATTAGCGCAGGACACGCAAAAATTCTCACGGGCATTGAAGACCCCGCAAAGGTATTGATGCTCGCCCGTTCAATCATAGAAAAAGGGCTTAGCGTGAGGGCTACCGAGGACGCCGTGCGCAAGCTCGGCGACTCCAAGCCGCGCGCGGGCAATGTCGCGCGCTCGCTCTCGTCGGCAAAAAGCGCCGTCATGCGCGACATCCAGAACAAGGTGGCGTCGAAACTCAACGCGTCTGTAAGCCTTACGCAAAACGGCAAGCGCGGCAAGATTGTAATAGAGTACCTCGACAACGACGACCTTTCAAGAATACTCGAAATTCTCGGCGTCAGAATTTGAAGACTTTGCGGACAGTTTTCTTCGGCGTTTGCGCCGCGATTGCGCCTTTTGCCGCGATTGTTTCCGCCCAGGTGAAACAGCACGATTACACCGCGGAAAACAAGACGCTTGACAAAAAGGAGTTCGCGCCGAAAGACTCGCAGCTCGGGCAAAGGCGCTCTGGGTTGACGGAAAAGAGCTTTTCGGCAAAGGAGTACCGCAATACGAAAGACGCATCGGCTCTTATCGAAAAGTCGTTCTACATTTCCGAAGACAAAAAATCGCCGTTTTCTGCGGAGGCGAAATTTCGCGAATCTTCCAAGAATTTCGAGTCCAAAAATTTCGAGCCGAAAAAAAAGGAATGGTTCGATTCGCAAAAAAAGCAGAACCGCTGGGATACCGAAAAAGACCTCTCTAAAACCTACCGCGGCAAGCTCGATTTTTCAAAGGCCTCGCCGTTTTCCACGGACAACCCCAAGGACGCCTTTGACGGAATGCGCGAGCTTTCCATGCAGGACATCAACAGATACCAGTTCCGACGCTCGCACCCGCTCGACCCGGGGTTGAAACAGGTGCGCGCCGGCGGCAAGCTAAACGACGTTTCGGTGGATTCCTCTTTTTGGGGCACTTCGCGCAAGCCCGTTGAGATTGCAAATCCGCCGCCGTCGTTTTTCGGAAAGGTCAGGAACGCAAAAGAACAGCGCGGGGGCGACTCTTCAAAAAATGCGGCTGTTGCGGATTCGGACAAGGTGCAGCAGGCGGCGCAAAGGCAGCGCAAATCGGTAAAGGCTGTAGAGTACTTGGACGAGTCGAAATCGCAAAAATACGAGTTTTTGCGCGTCCCAGAGGGTATGAAGGCAAAGGGAAAAGCCGTCATAAAAGTGGAGACCGACGAATAGTTTGGCTGTGCGGGAGTGCGAAAATGGCGGGAAGAAATCGCGGAAAAATCGGACTGGCTGACATCGGGGCGGCTCTCGGAATATCGAAGGCTGCGGTGTCGCTCGCACTTGCCGATTCGCCCAAAATCTCTCCCGCCACAAAACGGCGCGTGATTGAGACCGCCCGAAAAATGGGCTATGAGCGCAATCCGCTGCTTTCAAGCGTTATGTCGGGGCTTGGCGCGGGGAAGCCCAAAAGTTTTTACGAAACCATTGTTTTGATAAACGCCAACAAAGACAGGGACGCCCCCGCGCATTTTCCGATATTTTCAAAGTACATTGCGGGAATCCGCGCCGAGGCAAAGTCGGTGGGCTACGCCGTCTACGATGTCTGGCTTCACGACCGCCTTTTGACGCCCGCAAAGCTCGACGGCATTTTGAAGTCGCGCGGGATACGCGGCGGCGTGATTGTCGGGCACATAGACGACAACATTCTGCCCGAGCGTTTTCTGCAGATCTGGCGCAACTACAAGTTCGTTTCGGCGGGGCTGAAAACGTTCAACCCGATTCTCGATTTCATTTCGGCGGATAAATTTCTCATCGCCCACTACGCGACAAAACGGATTATCGAGCGCGGTTTCAGGCGCCCGCTGCTCGTTGTCTCCTCGCACATAGACGACATCGTGGAGGGGCGTTTTGCGGGCGGATTCCTGCGCGCCCAGCTCGATCTTCCCGAAGCCGACAGAATACCGCCGTTTATGGACACCGCCGGAGCGGACGTCGACGTGCGGCTTTTTAAAAACTACCTTGCCCGAAAGAAACCCGACGTCATTTTTTCCATATCAAATTCCACGAGCGCGTGGCTCGACAGCCACGCTGCCGACATTCCCGCGGGCGTAGAAGTGGTGCATCTGGAGCGGAAAAGCTCAAAGCGCCGCTGGATAGGTCTTGATAAAAATTATGAAATGGTGGGGCGCATAGCCGTTGGAAAACTTTTCCAAATCCTCAACGCTCCGCCGTATATGGGCGGCTCGGGCGTGCACACGGCGACGATTGTCCTTCCCGAATGGTCTCAATAGCAGACGGCGGGGCGGCATTTTGAAGAGTGTGCCTACTCCGTAATGTTGTGTGCTTTGCCGCGCGGCGGTGCGCTGCATTTAACTGCGCGGCGGTTTTGTTGTTGTGGGAATGCCAGTTTTGTCGGCGGTTTGGCGGCTTCCGCCAAATTTTGGTAAACGGTTTACCAAAATCGGCGTTTTCAATGGTTGCCTAAAGCATTTTTTGGGTTTTACTTTGCGAAAAAAAAGAAAGCCGAATATGCAAGACAGCCAAAAACAATCCGCACACGACAACTACAAATGGTTTCTTCTGTTCTTTTTGTGGTCGGCATTTTTTCTCCATCAGGGAACGCGCCAGATTTTCAACGCGGTGATTCCGCAAATTCAAAATACTTTCGGCGTTGACTCCGTCAAGATGGGGGCG
>ERZ808267.212-NODE-212-length-21380-cov-13.119390_pt1 | contig 21380 bp, 16 predicted proteins | sample MGYA00521241_ERZ808267 | MGnify/ENA primary metagenome ERZ808267 (study PRJEB31516, sample SAMN03275592) | gut metagenome | biome: mammalia-associated habitat; material: feces | host: Papio cynocephalus | place: Kenya | collected 2012-07-19 ... | reverse complement strand
AGAGGGTTATACCCTCAAATTAAAAACCACCAGCTAAGCTGGTGGATTTTTATTTTCAAAAAACTGTGCGCCATCTTCGATAATCGAAACCGAAGCGGAAACAATGTAGGTGGCTCCTCCAAAGTTTCCCCGTGGCACACGCCAACGCCTGCTTAGTGCTGCTGCGGTCAAGCTCTGACACGGTTCACAGTATGACATTGCACGGGACCTTGGTATCTACACTCCTTGCACTGCGCAGCCAACCATAACAAAGACCTAGGATGGTGTTCGACACTGCTATAGCGGATTGCAGTTCACAGGGCACCGCTGGCTCCCCGTCTAGCACAGTGATATAATTATAGCATCTACCCTTGATTTTTGCAACATAAATTTTGATGTATAAAAAGTTATTTGCTCAACAATGGTAATAAAAAGAAATATTTTGATAAAAAGTGAATTTTTACTCGGGAAGTAGATTGATTATAAAGATGTATTAGTTTTGTTATTAGATAAAAAATGCGTAATACTATGATAGAAATAAGGCAGTATTTAGATGAAGAACAAGAAAGAGTCACGCTCTCGGCAACCCTAATTTACTTGACGTAAATGAGTTGTCGGTTAAGGAGCATTGACAATGCTATTCGCTAAATTATAAACAATTTTAAGGTAGAAATAAGGCAGTATTGAGATAAAGAACAAGAAAACACCCCTTGTGTGACAAACCTAATTTACTAGTCGTAAATGAGTTGGCAGACAAGGGGTGTTGACGCCGTTATTTGCTCAATAATGCCTTATTTCTTATTAGCTTCTTCTTCGCGCTTCTTTGCATCCGCAATAATCTTATCATTATTCATTGCAGGCACTTCTTCGTAGCGGACGACGTGCATTTCAAACTTGCCGCGACCTTGAGTCATAGAACGAAGGTCTGTTGCATAGCGGAACATTTCTGCTTGCGGAACTTCTGCGGTAATGATTTGTTTGCCGTTTGCCATATCGGTGCCGAGAATACGACCGCGACGTTTGTTCATATCGCCGAGGATGTCGCCGAGATACTCGTCGGGAACGGTAACTTTTGCTTCAACGATAGGCTCGAGGAAGCACGGACCTGCCGCCGCGATACCGTCTGCATAAGAAAGTTTTGCTGCGGTAACGAATGCGATTTCCTTGCTGTCGACGGGGTGATATTTGCCGTCGTAAAGCGTTGCTTTGAGGTTGACCATCGGATAACCTGCAAGTACGCCGTGTTTGATTGCTTCACGCAAACCTTTTTCGACTGCGGGGATAAATTGACGAGGAACCGCACCGCCGACAACTGCGTCGACAAATTCAAATTCTCCGTCTGCCGCGCCCGGCTCGAACTTAATGAAAACGTCGCCGTATTGACCTGCGCCACCGGATTGTTTCTTGTGTTTACCTTCTGCTTGAGCGGTCTTGCGGATAGTCTCGCGATAAGCGACTCTGGGTTCTTGCCAAGTGATGTCGATACCGAGTTTGCCCTTTACGCGCTTGCACATAATATCGAGTTGAGCCTCGCCCAAACCGCTGATAAGCACGTCACCCGTTTCAACGTTCTTTTCGACCTTGAAGGTTGCGTCTTCTTCTTGCATCTTGATAAGACCTTGAATGGCTTTTTCTTCGTCTTTGAGGGCCTTAACTGCGTAAGAGATAACGGGCTTCGGGAATTCGATTTTCTCAAATTCGATTTTGTTGTCTGCGGAAGATACCAAAGTATCGTTCGTGTTGGTGTAAACGAGTTTTGCAACTGCGCCGATGTCGCCTGCGTTGAGGCAATCGACGGGTTCTTGCTTTTTGCCTTTGAGGACGTAGAGCGTACCGATTTTCTCGGGTTTGTCAACGCTTACGTTGTAAACGGAATCGCCGCTGGAAAGTTTGCCGCCGAGAACTTTGAAGATAAGAAGTTTGCCGACGTACGGGTCAACGACGGATTTGATAACTTGCGCGCAGAACGGAGCGGACGGGTCAACGCCGACTTCGGTTTCCGTGCCGTTTACGATTGCTTTTATTTTATGCGCGCGTTGCGGATGCGGCATAAGGTCGACGAGTTTGTCCATAAGTCTGGAAACGCCCTTCGAAGTTTGGGCATTGCCTGCGACGAGCGGAACGAAAATCTCGTCTGCGATTGCTTGGTGCAAACCTTTTTGAATTTCTTCTTTTGTGAATTGCTCTCCGTCAAAGAACTTCATCATAAGTTCTTCGTCGGTCTCTGCAATCATTTCCATAAGTTTGCCGTTGAACTCCTCAACTTCGCCTTGCAAATTTGCGGGAACTGCGATTTCTTTGTTTTGGAGGTCGAAAGCCTTGTTGTTGAGAACGTCTACGACGCCGACCATCTTGCCGCCTTCCATAATCGGAAGCTCGATGGGGATAACGCTCTTATATTTTGCCATAATCGCTCTTGCGGTGCCTGTAAAGTCGCTGTTGTCTTTGTCAACTGCGTTGACGAAAACGAGAGCCGCAACTTTCTTTTCTTTGCAAAGGTCAAGAGCCTTTTCCGTACCGACGGTCAAGGAACCCGTTGCACTCGTAACGACGACTGCGCTGTCTGCCGCGTGCAAAGCCGCAATCATTTCGCCTTCGAAGTCGAAGAAACCGGGAGCGTCGAGAATATTTATCTTGGTGTTGCGATAAACGGCATAACCGAGAGACAAAGAAATGGATATTTTTCTTTTTACTTCTTCGTCGTCATAGTCCATAGTAGACGTGCCGTCGTCGACTTTTCCGAGACGGTCGATTGTCTTTGCTTCAAACATCATTGCTTCTGCGAGGGATGTTTTGCCCTCGCCGGAGTGGCCGATGAGCGCAACGTTGCGAATTGAGTCTGTATCAAAAATCTTCATAATTTACCTCTTTTGGAGTAGATACGATAATTATATAATAATTTTATAACATTTTCAACTACATTTTTGCGCGAATAAGGCGTATTTGCCGCATTTTGCACGATAAAACTAATTAGAATACGGAAAAATTTTTTCACGCGACTTCATTCGCTTTTTCGATTATTGCAAAACGATGCGTTAGATTATCGATTTTTAGTCGATACGATTGAACTGCGAAACGCATTGCGGAACGAAGTTATTGTCAAAACGTTCACATTATTCATATATATGCGTTGTGTCGGTTATCGGAATATATGACAGCGGAATAGGCGGTTTGACAACGTTGAACGAAATACGAAAAGCGTTCGGAGCGAACGATTTTTTCTATTATTCGGACAATCTCAACCACCCTTTCGGCGTCAAGACAAACGAAGAACTCAAAGAAATCGTATCGCAAGCAATCGAAAAACTGAAACAACGTTGCGACGTAATAGTCCTTGCGTGCAACACGGCGTCGTCGGTATACGAAAAAGACGACGTAATAAAACTCTTACCGCCCCTCGAGGAGGTCGATAAAGACAGTTCTCTGCTTATGGCAACCCAAAGCACGATAAATAACGTCGACGCTCGTTTTATAGCCACAGCCGACACAAAGGAACTTGCGTCGCTTATAGAAATTCAGGCGTTTTTGAATCAAAAAAGAGGCTCTCTCGATATGAGCGCATTGTCGATATATCTCAAAACGAAACTCTTTAGATTCAAAGGCGTAAAAACGGTTATTCTCGGCTGTTCGCACTATCCGTATTGCAAATCTCAAATAGAAAAAATACTCGGAAACGTAACTTTTATCGACGGCAATCGAGGCGTGATAAAAGCGTTGAAAAAGCAAAATCTCGACGGCGTGGGCAACGGAAAGATTACGTTTGAATTCAGCGGAGAAAACAGAGAAAAAGAATATCGAAAAATACTGTCGCTATATAGCAGTCAAAACTGATTTGTCCGTTTAGAATATCGAATTATACGCCGAAAGCGTCGTTTATTGCCTTTGCTATGACGTAAGCGCACAGCCCGACGGAATAATCGACGTCTTGCGGAGAAACTACGAATCTCGTCATTTCGTCAGCCATTTTTTGTCGCAAAGAAAACTCGTTTATTTCGGCGTTTTGCGAGCGCAGATAATCCGTCAAAAAATTGTATATACAGGTTCTTAACGACAACATCAGAGGCACTCCCACGCTTATCGTAGGCACACCCAATACGCTCTTGTCTATTCGCTCTTTATCCTGTCCGACTCCGCTCCCGGGAGAAATTCCGTTGCTCGAAATTTGAAATGAGCAACCGAGCCTTTTTACGGCACCCGTTGCGAGCGAATCCACGAGGATAACCACGCAAGGTTTTATTTTTTCGCATATTGCTGAAACTATTTGCGCAGACTGTATTCCCGTAGTTCCGAGTACCCCGGGAGATATTGCGCACACGCATTGTTTTTTGTTAAGACTCGCGCTTGCTCTGCCCGTCACGTTTACGCTTGCCGCAACCTTGTCTCCCAAAGAATCGCACACGATATTCCTGTTCCCCAGCCCTACAACAAGAACGGGAGCGGTTTTTTTGACGATTCCGACAAGCTCCCTTATGCTTTCGGATATACATCCTGCAAGATATGCGGACGAAGTTTTGCCCTCGATTACGTTCTTTTTGCAATCGAAGGTAATATACACGCCTCTTTCTTTGCCTATCTGTTTGGACAACTGAACGGACTTTACGTTTATAACGCGCTTTTGTATGCCGTTAGACAAGTTTTTAACGGTGCAAAACTGCCCCAAATCCACGCCTTCGGCACTCTCAACAATCATATCGCTGACATAATACTCGTTTCTCATAAGATTATTGTGCATATTCGCAAAAAATCAATGCAAAACGGTTGCAAGTTTTATTCGATTATGCTAATATATCAAAGATATTTAGTCAGTACAAAAGTACGAGGAGAAAAATATGCCAAATATTAAGTCAGCAAAAAAGAGAGTTATCACTTCAGAAAAGAGAAACGAAATCAACACCGCAAAAAAAGCGCGCGTTAAAACCGCTGTAAAGAAATACAATGCGGCAATCGAAGCAAAAGACGTTGCTCTTGCAGAGAAACTCCTTCCCGAAACGATTTCCGTTATAGATTGCGCTTTCAAAGACGGCATCTACAAAAAGAACACCGTTGCAAGAAAGAAAGCGACTCTCTGCCGCGCACTCGATTCAATCAAAGCGTAACGAATAAAATCGTCTTTTTTGAAAGACTGTTCTCGAAACAGTCTTTTTTTCGTTAGAATTTATGTGTTTTTCGGAGCGAAATTTAGCGATTTTTGTCCGTTTTTTTACGACGCACGACGATACACACCACGACAACGCATACTATTAAAAGCACCGCCGCGACGCACGATATGCAAATCGCAACGATAGTCTCAGTTTTAAGACTTGACATTGCCACGTCTTTATCGTTGTCTTGCTCCTTTGAAAAATCCGCAATAAAAGCGTTTCCGAATTGATTGTTTATACGCACGGATATAACCGTGTTTTCTTCTTTCTCAAACGTGTATCTGAACGTCTTGCCCTCTCCCGCGAGTTTTCCGTTGACAAACCAATATATCAGCGTATCGTCCGAAAGCGCGGACGTTTGTACGTTTGAAAGATAAAACTCGTATTCCTTGCCGACTTGCACTTTTGAATTTACGACGGCGTTTCCGTTGTTGTCGTTTGCTCCGAGAACGATGTTTTGAACTTCCTCGGGAGTCAACTCGATATACTTGACTTTCAACTCTATAACTTTGGTATATTCGCTGTAGGTTACGCCTTTTTGAGTAAAACTCCATTTCGCAACGACGTTCTTCGTGCATATTTCGTTTTTCAGAACGTACTCTATACTTTCTCCTTGTCCGATTTTGTCGGAGAGATTTCCTTTGTCGTCCACTTCGTACCATTCGATAGTTCCGTCATTAACGTCATATACCGACGAATTCATAACGAAACGCATCTTCACGGGTTTCACGTCGTTGATATATTGCTCGAACGCGCCGAGGCTGTCGTCTGCAAGCGCGATTTGCACTTCGGAAGCGTCGGCCACGAGTCTGTTTATATCGAATGCGGGATAATACTTACCTTTTTTTGCGCCGTATACACCGTTAACGTAAGCCGCAGAAACGACTTCGTCGTGAAGTTCCGAAGGACTCAACTCGTCGCGCTCGGAACGAGCGTTTGCATACGCTCTGCTCTTGAGCAATCTGAGTGCCGCGCCGAACGACACCACGGGAGTTGCCATAGACGTGCCGGGCATAGACTTATAACCGTCAGAAGTTGCGCCGTCTGCGCTGTAATAGTCGTTACCGGGCGCGCAAAGCTCGAAATCGGAGCCGTAGTTGGAAGTACCGCTGAGAATCTTTCCGTAAATAGAACTTTTGGAGTAATTCATAACGCCGATGCAATACTTGCCTGCGGCGGGATAGTATTTTCCCTCCGAGCCGTTGTTGCCCGCTGCCGCCACGAAAACCGCTTTTTGCGCATAAGACTGTTTAACCACGTTATAAAGAGTTGCATTTGCGTCAGGATGAGTAATGGACATATTTACGACGTTTGCGCCGTATTCGAGGGCTTTTTGGATAGCCTCGTCCATATCGACGTAAGTGAAATTTGCGCCGCCCGAGCTTCTCGTGCCTGCGCGAATGGGGAGTATTTTGATATATTTTTCGAGGTCAAGTTCGTGAATAAAAGTCGCGATTATTCCTGCAACGTGCGTTCCGTGATAATTCGGGGCAACGTCACTTATATCGGAGGAATTTCCCGCCGTGCTGATTTCGATAAGATTTCCGCCTGCGTCTCGGAGCAATACGTCGTATTCTCCCACTTCGTCGGTGTCCACGGGCGCGCCGTTTTCGTCGTATTTTCCGCTGAACAACGGATGCGACGCATTGATGCCCGAGTCGATAACTGCAACGATAACGGGTTCTATTCCGTCAAAGTTATAGGCATTCGACGTTCTCCACGAATTTACGGTAGCCTTGAGTTTATCGAGGTCGAGATAGTCCTCTCCCATATACCAGTCTTTTCGGCTTCCGTCGGTTTTCGGCGTATTCTCGACGTCGCTTTCATACTTTTCGGGACTGACCGAATACGCAATATTTCGGGCGTCGAAAACGCCTAAAAACAAAACAAGGACAAGCGCGATAATCATAAACGTTATTGCACTTATCCTTATAAATTTGTTTTTGAATCCGTGTTGGTTCATACTCTTTTAGATAAAACCAAGCACCGTCTTGAAGGTTAAATCCAGACGATTTTGCCTTCGGTATTTATCGTACCCCACTTTCCGTCTTTTTTGATTTTTGCTTCGCCGTCCTCGAACGGCGTGCCTGCGTCGTATTCAAACGGAATAATTGTCTCGTTGTTCTTGTTTATATAACCGCATTTATCGCCTTTTACGACCATAGCGAGACCTTCGGAAAAGCTCATAGCCGTGTCGTAATCGAGAGGAATGACGACGTTGTTATCCTTGTCGATATAGCCGCACTTTTCGTCGATTTCGACAGACGCAAGTCCGTCCTTAAACGCAAAAATCTCGTCGTACATCGTCGGAATTACGATTTTGAATCCGTCGGAATAGCCCCACTTTCCGCCTTTAAGCACCTTGCGCCATTCTCCGAACGGCAACGGTTCCGTCAATTTTTCGGGTCGTTGAGGTTTTTGTTGCGCAGATTTGTCTTTCTGACTCTGACTCTTTTGCGGCTGCGCTTGCTTTTGCGGTTTCGGAGAGGACTGTTTTTCCGCAAGTCCGAATTTTGAAGTGCGTTTTTGCTCTCCGTCGGAATTCTGTTTGGAATTCTTGTCGGTTTTCTGCTTTTTCTGAAACTCTTTTACGTCTTGAGCAATATCTTTTGTTTCTTGCTTTGCGTCTTTCTTTTGTTGGGGTTGTTGAGTTTTGACTTCCTCTCTCAACGCCATACCGTTTGCTTTCAGCGCGTCTTTGACCTCGAACAGAATTTTCTTGTTGAGACCTTGCACTTTGTACATATCTTTTTCGGTGCGACGAACGAGGTCTGCCGCAGTTGCGATACGGTTCTTTTCAAGCAATGCGCAAGTCGTCTCGCTTATACCGATATTCTGCAAAGATTGAGCGAGTTGCTCTTGCGAATAACGAGCCGTTTGTTGCTGTATAGCGGAATTTTCCGCATTATCGGGCTTTTGCGCCCTGTTTTTGTGATAATAACGTTTTTTATTTGCCATATATAACCTTTTATAAGATATTAACACACGCGCGTAAATATTTCAAGTAATAAACTTATTATCTTGACTTAAAGTTGCAATTTAGATATACTTGTATGTATGGAAAAGCGTAGGAAAAACACGTTTATATTGAGTTTTGCTCTTGCATTGACGCTGATTTTGGCAAGCGTCGTCGTTTTTGCGTTTTCTTATTCTCAATCGACGCAAATCGCTTATGCGACGGATAGCGAATTTACTCAGGTTTTTCCCACAACCGATTATTTTCAGTCGGCGCACCCCACGCTCGTAAGCGCAAATCAGACCTATCTTCTCGTATTCGACGACGAAGCGGACAAACTTTTCGTCAAAGGCGGGCTTTCAACGTCTACCAAAGTGTATTCCACTCCGTTTGCAAACGTAAAAAACTTGTTTGCGGTGGGCAATTACGCTTTTATCAACTGCGACGAAGGATACTATTCTCTCGATTTGATTGATTCGAACGCAACGTGGCAAGATTGCGTTTTATCCGCGCCGAGCAACATTTCGTATTTCAATAGCGACGGCGAATATCTTTACGCACATTCCGCTTTGGGCAGAGTTTGCATTTACGACCAACATTTCGGCATAGTCTACGGCACGGAAAACCTCGTGGATTTGGACTTTACGGGACAATCCACAGTAGTTATGGGCGAACGCTCCCTGCTCTACGTTTTTTCCGTCGAAAAAGGTATGCCGTTTTTCACGACCTACGACGTTTTGACAGGCAACAAATCCGACAGAGTCTACACCAAAGGCACGCCTCTAAAAGAGGCTTATATCGGAGACGTGATTTACGGACTCAAATCGTTTGACGACAAGGACTATATCGTCTGCATAGACAAGCAAAACGGCAACGAACTGTTTTCCACCGATATAACGCCCGACGCGTTCTACGCTTACGGCAACAGACTGTTTACCGTTTCGGGCGATTGCGTAACCGTGTACACTCTCAATTCGGATAAAACCGCGCTCCGCCTCGACACGTCGGTTACGATGTCGGGCAGCGACCTCGGACACTTCGATTCCCCCTCAGACCTTATTAAAGACGGAAATAAAATCGTCGTTGCCGACTCAAAGAACAACCGTCTTTCTTTTGTGGAATCCGACGCGATGACTTGCGTTTATCTCGAAAAAGAGCCGATTGCGCTTTGCAAGGGACAAAACGATTATTACGTTGCTTTCAACGACTCGGTCGCAAAACTTACGGGCGAAAAAGTAACGCACACTTATTCTATCGACGGAGTTCTCGACGTTGCGTATCTTGACAAACTCTACGTTCTGACAACGGACGGCGTGTACGTCATTCTCGGCAACGACGCCGTGAAACTTTGCTCGTCGCGCGGCGCAAAACGCATCGCTTGCGCAAAAGACGGCACGAACGTATACCTTCTTTGCGACGACGAAATAGTTTCGATAGACAAAAACGGCAACGCGCTCCCCTCTCTCGCGAGCGGAGATTTTACGAACGCAGTCGATTTTGCAATCGATTACGTCGGCAAAGTTACCGTCGCATACCCCGACGGCTACAGCCAGCACCTCGGCGATACCGTCGAGCATTTCACGCTTACTTCGTCGTCTGTCGACGCAACCGTCACGAGCGTTGCGCTTGACGAAAACAGCCTTTACTTTACCGCAAAAGAATGCTTCGTCGGAAAATGCGCCGTATCGGCAACTTCCAAGCTCACTTTCATAAACAATTTCGTGTGGACAGCAAACGAGAAAAACGCTGTATCATTTGCAAAAGCCAAAGACGGCGCGCTGGTATATTCCGTCGACAAACGAGTTGAAAACACGTCGCTTGCGACATCCGACGTTTATATGATTTACAACGATATTAAAGTCGACGCTACGGGAGAATTTAGATACGCCAGATGCGACGAAGAACTTGTAAAAATCGAGATTGCGAGCTTTGAAAGCGTATCTCCCGAACAGTTGACGGGCAACTATGCCGCAACCGCTCCGACAACGCTTTTTGCCTCTCCCTACTGCGAATCGGGCAAAGTCGAGATTGCTCAAGGCACCGTCGTTTCTCGAATGAACAACGCTTCCGACTTTGAAAAAGGCAAATGGATTGCGGTGCAATACGCCGATAAAACGTACTATGCCCTCTCCTCCGATTTTGAAGAATACGTCGTGCAAATTCCCGAAAAAGACAAAGTATACGGCAAGGCAAACGCCGACAGAGCCGGCGGCATCGTCAACGTATATGCGAGTGCGGACGAAAATTCGCAAATCGTGTGCCAAATCGTGGACGGAACGAAAGTCGAAGTGCTTGAAACTCTCGACGACTATTATCTCGTATCGGTAAACGGACAAATAGGTTATATCAAAAAAGCGCAAGTAAAAATCGACGGACTTACGACGGTACAAATCGTTGCAATCGTGTTGTCGATTATCGTCGCGCTTGCAGGCTTTGCGATATTTGCGTCGATATACCTCACTCGCAAAAACGCCGATGAGAAAAAAGACGACGACAAAACTCAACGTCGTATATAACCACCGCCCTTTCAGACAATCAAAAAGCACCGATAATTCGGTGCTTTTATTTTGCTTCGAATAAGACGAAGGGTAAATCAGTTTTTGCGAGGCGTTCTTTGTTTGCCCATAAAGAATACGGCAAGCGCGTTATATCCCGCACAACCCGACACGAGACGATTGATGTATCCGTATTTTACGGGAACGCCGTCCGAAAGTGCTTCGATTTGCGCGCCGAAAGCGTGCGCTTCTTCGGGGCAATTCGTATGTCCGATGAGGATAAAATCGTTGTCGTCTCTTATATAGTTGTTTTTGAAAAACTTAACCATTTCGGCAACAGATTTCTTTCTGCCGATTGCTTTCGTCACGATGCCGATTTTGCCTTGCGTCGTGAGTTCGAGTACGGGATTGATGTGAACAATCATTCCGAACAAAGCCGCAAGCGTGGAAATGCGTCCGCTGTTGCGAAGATTTATCAAATCGCTGACTATGAAGCAATGATGCGCGTTGAGCTTGTGCGCTTCGAGCCATTCCGCAATTTCTTCCATACTCTTGCCTTCGGCTTGCATTTTTCTTGCGTAATAGACGAGAAGTCCCTCTCCGCCTGCGCCGGCAAGGGTATCGACGATGATAATTTTGCGCTCGGGATATTTTATACGCAAGCCTTTTGCGATGTACGAGATGTTGTCAAAACTTCCCGACATACCCGACGAAAAGCCGATATAAAGCAAGTCTTTGCCCTCTTGCAACACTTCTTCAAACATCACTTCCGCGTCGTGCGGATTGATTTGAGAAGTCTTTACAAGTTTGCCTGCTTTGAGTTTTTCATAAAAAAGCTCGATGGGATAATCGTCGTCTTTTTCATAAAATCTGTCCTCGAGCGTGAAAGAAAACGGGAGTCTGTGAGCAGGATTCTCCTCGTAATATCCTTCATAGAGGTCTGCTGTATTGTCAGTTACGATTTCAAACATACGTCACTCCGTATCAATTATCGATAATACTTGCATTCTACCACTTTCGGCTCGTTTTGTCCATAACGAAGAAAGATAATATTCCGCACTTAACGCAAATTTTGTCGAAACCGAGTTCTTTTGAAATTTTTATAAAAGTTATACTACAAAGCATTCGATATTTCGTGTGATTATTCGATAAATTTTTAGCTTTATACTCGATAATCGGTGCGCTACGCATATCCGTCGGTCTTGCAAAGTAAAATTTAAGAGAATCTATCGACTATGGACTACGCAAAACATCTCAATTCTATAGCACTCGGCATTCCTCCGTCGGGAATACGCAAATTCTTCGGCATTGCGGCAACGAGAAAAGACTGCATATCGTTGGGAGTCGGAGAGCCTGACTTCTCCACTCCGAGCGTGTTTTCGCAAGCGGGAATAAAGAGCATCGTCGCAGGAAAAACGCAATACACCGAAAACGCAGGACTCTTGCAGTTGCGAGAGGCAATATCTCAATACACCCAAAGATTTTTGGGAATACGATACAATCCGCGCACGGAAATAATCATCACTACGGGCGCAAGCGAAGGCATCGACGCGTCTTTCAGAGCGGTCATAGAAGTCGGAGACGAGGTATTGATACCTGAACCGTGCTTCGTCTGTTACGCTCCTCTCGTGTCGTTGTGCGGCGGAATTCCTATCGGCATAGGCTGCTCCTATCAAAATCAATTCAAACTTATGCCCGACGATTTGGAGCGTGCGATTTCGCCGAAAACAAAAGCGTTGGTTCTTGCCTATCCCAACAATCCGACGGGCGCGGTTATGGAGGAAAGCGACCTGATAAAACTGCTCCCGATAATCAAAAAACACGATTTACTCGTATTCAGCGACGAAATATACGCAGAACTGACGTATGACGGCTCGAAATTTACCTCTATAGCGTCGCTTGAAAATATGCGGGAGCGGACGATAATAATCAGCGGTTTTTCCAAATATTTTGCGATGACGGGTTGGAGACTCGGTTACGTCTGCGCGCCAAAGGAAATAATCGACGTCGTATACAAAATTCATCAATACTCGGTTATGTGCGCTTCGACGTCCGCACAATACGTTGCGCTCGAAGCGTTGAACGCGTCGTTCAAAGACGATTTCGAAGAAGTGCGAGTAATGCGAGATACCTATAACGAACGAAGAAAATACATCGTAAAACGGCTCGACGATATGGGACTCGAATGTTTTGAACCTAAAGGCGCGTTTTACGCATTCCCTTGCGTAAAATCGACGGGTATGGACGGAGAAAAATTTGCCTACGCACTGCTCGACTCAAAAAACGTGGCTGTAATACCCGGGAACGCATTCGGAAAAAGCGGAAAAGATTTCGTAAGAATCAGTTATGCATACTCGATGGACACCATCGAAAAAGCAATCGATTTGATTGAACAATTCGTCAAATCGCTAACGAACCATAGCGATTAGAAAATCTGATAATTCCCGCAAAAAATATTAGAAAAACAAATATTTGCCGTTTTCTAAAAGTAAAAACGACATAAAAAAGACGCACTTCGAGTGCGTCTTTTTTATGTTTTTAACAGAACTGAAACAGATTGAAATCTCAAATCCGTCCGTTTAGATTATCGTTTTTAATAAACGTTTACGGTGCCGTCCTCAAGCACTTCGACGGTGTCGCCCGTCTTTACGGCGTCCAAAAAGTCTTTGCCGAGAAGGTCGATAGCAATGACGTTGCTTTCTTCCCAAATCTTTGCAAGAACGATTCCGCTTGCCGCAAGGCTGTCGATATGGTCTGCAAACAAGAACGCCGCAGGATTGATACCCATAGAGCATACAGTTTGAATGACGAGACCGCCCGTCGTCGAACCTATCGTCTGAGGAAGGCAAAGTGCCTTACCCGTAATGTCGAGACCGAAAATGTCCTTATTGTTCTGGTCGCTGACGATAACTTTTTTTGCATTTGTGAGCGCACTCTTTTGGAAAGTCGCAAGAGTGTTTACGCCTTGTCTGGATACGACTGCTTCGCCTTTGAATTTGCCTGACGCAATAACTCTACCCTTAAATGTTTTCATACTTTCACTCCTTTCCTGCAATCAAATCGAGCAGGTCTGCGGTCTTATAATATCTTGCGATGCTGTAGGTACGCAGTTTGTTGGAACACGTTGCGATGGATTTGCCCTTCGTAAGCGGATTGTTGGTGTACATAAGCGGGCAAATGCTCGTGAGTTTCGCACCCGTTGCGACGAGACGCAAATATGCGGGGGTCTTTTTGAATTTTGCAACGACGTCGGGAGCGGAGCAAACGATAGTCTCGAAAGCGACTCTGTTTTTGCCGTTTTCTTTGAGTGCTTTTTCTATCATATCCGTCCATTGATTGAGTTGCGTAAACGTCAGATGCGGACAACCGATGAAAGCCATCGTGGCTTTGCTTTGAGGCTTCTTCCACATATTCGGATAGCTCTTATACACTCTTTCAAGTTCCGCGTCGTCGATGACGTAGACTTTTGCGTTTTCCGCAATGAGTTTATCGCCGAGTTCTTTCGCTTCGGGCGTGAGGTTGTTGATGTGATAAAGTCCGACTGCGCCGTTAGATGCGGTTGCCGCGCCGAAATCTTTGAGATAACCTTTTGCTTCGTCGTTAAGTTCGTTTCCAATCCACTTATCGAGACCGTAAACGTACGGAACGTCCTCGACCACTTTCATACCGATTGCGCTGCCGAGAATTTGCGCTTCGGGGATTTTGGTCGTTTCGACTTTGACAATCCACGTTGCCTTTCTGCCCTCGTCCGTGAGAAGTCCGAATTCGGGAACGTAGCCGATAATCGAGCCGAACAAATCGAGCATACCGCTGTTACGGTTGCAACGCGCGCCGAGAACGGAGTTTGCATAAACCACCGCGCTCGATTCCGCCCAAGAAAGAATGTCGCCTTTCTTCGGAACGTTGCCCACTTCGTCAAGATAGCAAGCGCAGGTAAAAGCGTTGGCGTCTTTGAGGCCGACGGCTTTGAGTTGCTCCTCGTATCTCTTTTGTTGAGAATACATAACTTTCTCGTTGACGAGTCTGTCAAGCAAGGAATACTTGACGTTTTCTCTGTCGAGCGGACGGGGGTCAACCGTAAAAGTACCTTGCGTCTTGATGCCGTCTGCGATGAGTCTGTCCATCGTCTTGTAGAGCGGCTTGAGAAGCCCGATACCGAAGCTCGTTACGAGATGTCCCTCTTTGTGAGTTACTTCGACCATACGTTTTGCTCCGAAAATATCTCCGAACATAACGAGAGTTTCCATAACCATTGCTTTCGTCTTGCCTTGCTTGCCGTTGAGAATATCGACTTGCTCGGGCGTGAGTTGCATATTGTATTTCATAACACCCTCTATTGCGCAACTTTCCGTCGCACACAAAAATTATCGTCTGAAATGCTTTCGCATCTGATAAAATTCTATCATATAGATAAAAAGTTATCAATAGCGTTTTTCAATTTTCCGAACGTTTTTTGAAAAAAATTCAACTAAAAAGCCCTCTATTCGAGGGCGTTCGTTTTACGGAATCTCGACTGCGATGAACGGAACGTTAATTTCGTCCGCACAAAGCCCCGCGTGCATACCTATAAACTGTTCTTCGTCAATCGCCAAAGGCTCGATACACAAATCGGTTGTGGCAATCGCAAGAAAATCTCCGAGAAAACTCTCAAATTTTTTATGAGGTACACCGCTTCCGAAAATGCCGTTTTGCAAAACTTCTTCGTGCGACAGCAGTATATAATCTTTTCCGAACGCACGCAAAAATCTTTCTTTGAAAACGTCTTGCATTCCGTCTTTTACAAAGAATGACAACGCTCTCGATTCAAATGACGGCACTCTAACCAAACACTCGCATATTTCGGGATAATCGAGGAGCGATTTCCACCTTGCGTCTATCAATCCGTGGTCGGCAACGACGATAACGAGCGCGTTTTCGAGGTCGTTACATAGGCTTTGCACGCTCTCGTCGATGAACTTTATTTGCTCGGCAACGTGAGCGTCGGTCGTGCCGTAATCGTGTATATCGTGGTCAGGTTGATTCCAATAAGTATAGATATATTTCTTGCCTTTTTGCGCGCAAAGGTTTTTCACGTTTTCGCAAATTTCTTGCACGGAATCTATCTTTATCGTCGCGTGTCGAGAGATAAAGTACGCTTTTGCGTCGTCCGTATCGTTAATCTGTTTTTCGAGCGTGGTATGCGGAATTATCGTTTTTCCAACGTTATAAGCCGCGGCTTGCTCGTCCGTTCCGTACTCGGTATTCGGAAATACGCACACGTTTTTGTCAATCTCGTCAAAGTATAAAGTCCAACCGAGCCAACCGTGTTCGAGAGGAGTAAGCGCGCTTTCGATACTCGTAGTTGCGGCTACCGTAGTGGGCGGAAACACCGAGGATATGTTTCCTCTTATATGAGAGCGCAAAAACGGCGATTGCTCGACGTGTTTGTCGAGAATCGCCGTACCCATACCGTCAAAAAGCATCAATACGACGTTCTCGTAACCTTTTGCAAGCAAAACGTCCGCTTCTTCGAGCGTGGAATGGCTCGGGCGCACACCGAAATGTTTTTGAATAGATGCCGCCAAAGATACGAGAGAACGATTGTAATCGATGCCTGTTTTCATTGCTGTTATTTGATTTTGTGAATAGCCACGTCGTACGCCGCAGAGGTTGCGTCGGCAATTCTTCCCACCTTGTTTGCGTCGCCGATGACGTACAAGTTTGCGAATTTGCCTTCCAATTCCTTGCCGAGCGTATTGACGGAGCGTGCGCCGAGCGAGAGTACAACTGCGTCGCAATCGACGTGATAGGGTTTGCCTACGCTCTTGACTTTCTTCTTTTTATCCATCTTGACAGGCTCGATTACGATGCCTTTTTTGTCAATCGAATTAAGTTTGTGCGACAAGATATAGTTCGTGCCTTTAGCGTCGAGTTTGGGAACGACGTCGTCGAGGTGTTGGAACCACATACCCGGAGCAAGTCTGTCCGCCATTTCGACAATGGTAACTTTGTTGTTATGCTCGACAAGCATCTCCGCAGTTTCGAGTCCCGTCATACCGGAGCCGATAAGCGCGATTTTCTTGTTTTCAAGCACCACGGAGCCGTCGAGGATTTGCGTCGTCGTATAAACGTTTGCGCCGTTCACTCCCTCGATAGATTTAGGTCTGACAGCCGTTGCACCCGTTGCGATAACGACCGCATAGGGGTTGTAACTTGCAATAATTTGCTCCGTTGCTTCTGTATTGAGATGCACTTCCGCGCCGAATTTCGTTGCGTTTACATACATATCCTCGAAGCACCAACCGAGTTTTTCTTTCTTCGGCGGTTTGTCCGCAAGTTGAATTTGTCCGCCGATTTGATTTGTTTTTTCAAGCACGATAGGCTTAAATCCTCTGCGACCGAGCATTTCCGCACAAGTAAGTCCCGCAACGCCTGCGCCGACGATAACGACCACTCTGCCGTTGCCGTCTTGTTTGAGATTGTCAAACTCTTTCTCGTGACCGACGGTCGGGTTTACGGAGCAACCGCCGTGTCCGCCGTGATAAGCGTTGTCTTGCATACTCTGTATGCAGTACAAGCAGCAGATGCAACGTTTAATCTCGTTTTCTCTGCCCGATTGCGCCTTTTCGGCAAAGTGCGGGTCGGCAATATGCGGTCTGCCGAGGCATACGAAGTCCTGCGTGCCTTCTTCGAGTTGCGCTTCCGCTTGCTCGGGCGTTCTGATAAGGTTTGCCGCAAGCACGGGAATGTCTACGACTTTTTTTACAGCCGCGGCAAGATATTTACGCCAGCCGAGGTCAAAACTCGTGGGTTCGAGCCAATAGTTGAAAGTATCGTATGCCGCGCTCGATACGTCGATTGCGTCAACGCCCATATCCGCTATGGCTTTTGCGTATTTCACGCCCTCGTCCATTGAATAACCTTTGCCGGGTTTGCCGATTTTGTCGTAGAACTCGTCGATAGTAAGACGAACGACGATGGGATAATCTCCGCACTCTTTGCGGATACCCTCGATAATCTCTCTGATAAAGCGAAGACGGTTCTCAAAACTTCCGCCGTATTCGTCGGTACGATGATTTGTGTTAGGGCTGAGGAATTGTTGAATGAGGTATCCGTGCGTGCCGTGAAGCTCAACGCCGTCGACGCCTGCTTTTTTACAGCGCACCGCACCGTCGATAAATTGTTTTATAAGTTTTTTGATTTCGCTTTTTCTCAAAGCGCGCACGCGTCCGCCTGCAAAATAACTCGGCTCGCACTTCGACGCCGACACCGACGAAAGCGCAATGTTGTGCTTTGACATAAACGGAGCAATCTTCGGCGCAATGGAAAACAACGCTTTGGGGAATTTTTTGCAAACTCTCGTAGCCGCGATGCAGAACGGAACGGTACCGATTGCAAGACCTACGTTTTGTCTGCCGGGATGATGCAACTGCACGAAAAGTTTTGCGCCGTGCTTGTGAATGCGATTCGCAAACTCGCGGAGTCCCTCGATTTGATAATCGTGGCTTACGCCGAGTTGAGCAAACGCCGCCGCGCCGTGTACGTCGTTGACGCGGGTAATCTCGGTCATAATAAGTCCCGTACCGCCTTTTGCGCGTTCTTCATAATAATCCATCAGTTGCTCCGTGGTTCTGCCGTCAAACTGACCGAATCCCATAAGCATCGGAGGCATAACAATGCGGTTTTTAATCTCGCAATTACCTATTTTCATAGGCGAAAACAACATTTTATATTCCATAATTCTCCATAGCGCACACAAATGCGCCTATAATTTAATACTAAATATTATACTATCATATAAAATATTTCCTTGCAAGTATAAAATTTTACAAGTTAACAATATATTGAAAGCCGTTACGCATTGTTTGCAACTCGTTTTCTTGTGATAGTTGCTTTAATCAAATTAGCAATAAGCTTATACAAAATAGAAAGCACTATAGTAGAGGAAAAGACAATCAAATACTTTACCCATTCTGCGACATCAATATAAACGTAATCAATCAGCTCGATTATTATCGGATGGAATAAATACGTCGCAAGCGAAATGCTTCCCAAGAACCCAAATACTTTGTTGACATTTTTATTGCTAATTTGGATGCCATTGCCCGAAAAAGTAATACATATGGCAAAAAACACACAAACTACTGCAACAATCATTCCGACAAAAGAAAGATAAGAATCAAGCGGAATAATTCCAAGCAAAACAGGCACTGTATACAATACAATTTCAAGCACTTTTAATACCGCTGAATATTTACAATCGGTTTCTTTTGAGGAAATTTTTTTAGCCAAATAAAAAGCAAACATTCCGACGAACATTTCCCCCCACGCGCGAAGATTATAAATAAAGTTCATAGGGAATGCCCAATTAAACGAGAAGCCGCCGATGACAAGTATCACAACGAGTATAACGACAAGCACGATAGAGACCAAAACACCTTTTATTTTGCGCCTTAAAGCAAAAGCGATTGGCGTCATAAACAAAAGGCATACGAGCATAGACGATATGTACCATTCCGGAACTATAAGCGCATTACTGAATGACGAGTCCCAAATTACGAACATTTGAACAAAAAATACGCTTGGCAAGCCGTTTAGCAATTTATCAACGAAAGACGAGGCATCGCATATGCCTATGACAATCAATACCGCGACGATGGCAATTATGTGTTCCGGCAAAACACCGACGACTTTTTTACCGATAAATAATCCGCTCTTTTTAAGAAAATTTCCTTCATCTAAACAAGATTTTTCAACGGAACTAGCAAAAAAGAACCCTGTTAGAATAAAGAAAAATTCAACGGCAAGAGCACCCCATTCAAAGAAATCGGTTTTTTCGGTCAAGAAACTTGCTTGGACGTGATATCCGATTACAAGCATACTAAACAAAAATCTTTCAAATTCTACGAGATTATTCCTTGACTTCATATTCTCCATACTCTGCGCCCTTAAAACTCATAGAGTTGAACGATAAGCTTTAATGGTATTAGCAAGCAACATCGTGACCGTCATCGGTCCCACTCCGCCCGGTACGGGAGTTATATAGGAACATTTTGGGGCTACGGAATCAAAATCCACGTCTCCGCAGAGTTTGCCGTTTTCGTCACGGTCCATACCTATATCTATGACGACGGCACCGTCTTTGACCATATCCGCTTTGAGGAATTTGGCTTTTCCGATTGCAACGCACACTATATCCGCTCTCGACGTTATATCTTTGAGGTTCTGCGTGCGGGAATGGCATATAGTGACGGTGCAGTTTTTATCGAGCAAAAGCTGCGCAAGCGGCTTCCCTACGAGATTTGAACGCCCTATCACGACGGCGTTTTTGCCTTCGAGAGGAATATTGTAATATTCGAGCAAACGCATAACGCCCAACGGAGTGCAGGCAATCAAGCTGTCTCTGCCCGTCCACAATCTACCCTTTTGAACGTAATGACAACCGTCAACGTCCTTATCTGGCGAAATCAAGTCCAAAAGCGCGTTTTCGTCAAGATGCTTCGGCAGAGGAAGTTGCAAAATCATACCCGTAACGTCGGGATTTTCGTTGAGAGATTTTATCGTATTTGCAACCTCGTCGAACGTGCTTTCGGCAGGAAGTTTGCAAAGATAGGAATCGATTCCCACCTCGTCGCACGCTTTAATCTTATTGCGGACGTACACTTGAGACGCGGGGTCGTCTCCGACCAGTATTACGGCAAGTCCGATTTTATGCGCATAGCCTTCCGAATTGAGCTTTTCCGCTTCGGCTTTGAGCAATTCGCGAGTTTCTTTTGCAACGAGTTTTCCGTCGATGATTTGCATATCAAACCTCTTTCGTTTTTTATGATTATATACCACGCAACGCAAAAAGACAATCGCGAAGGAACATTTCGAAGCGTTTTTTATTCCGTTATGCAAAACAAAGCGGCAAATTATCGCAAAAACAATACATCTAATGCGGTAAAAATAATTTTTATCATAAATATTGACATTTTATAATCACGATAATATAATAAATTGATACTATTTTTAGGAAGCAAATATGAATACTTGGGCAGTTGTAGACTGGACGGGTGACGTATGGCACTTTATCGTGAGAATGTTGGTTGCGGTAATTTGCGGTTTCGTCATCGGTCTCGAAAGAAAATCACGCAGTAAAGAAGCAGGTATCCGCACTCACGCAATCGTGTGTCTTGCGGCTTGCTTGTTTATGATTTTGTCAAAATACCTTGCCGAACCGCTTTTCAGCGATATTTCGGGAAGCAAATTTACAGGCGACGCAACTCGTATCGCATCGCAAGTCGTAACGGGTATCGGCTTTTTGGGCGCAGGCATCATTATGTACCGCAGAGACGTTATGCACGGACTTACCACGGCGGCAGGCGTTTGGGCAACGGCGGCAATCGGTATGGCAATCGGTAGCGGTTTTGTAGTCACGGGCGTTTGCGCAACCGTGATTATCGTGCTTATCCAACTCGTTCTTCACATCCCCATCAAGGCTTTCACGACAAGACACATCTCTATAATCAGAATGCAGATTTGGATGGAAAACGACGAGATTCTCAAACAAATTACCGAAAAACTCGGCTCAAAGAAAGTTACGTCCTACAAAGCGAAAATGGTAGACGGCAAAATGATTGCTCAAGTGGAAGTTTCAACAACGGACGAATTTTCCGTGGACAAACTCAACGACGTTATCAAATCGTTCCCCTCTCACGTTCTTTCAATCGAGCGTTGCGACGAATAATCTTCGATTAGCGAAATATAAAAGACGACTTTCAAAGTCGTCTTTTTTTGTATTACAAAACCACCGGATAGTCCGGTGGTTCAGTGGAGCTTTAGCGATGA
>ERZ808267.211-NODE-211-length-21423-cov-2.603894_pt1 | contig 21423 bp, 15 predicted proteins | sample MGYA00521241_ERZ808267 | MGnify/ENA primary metagenome ERZ808267 (study PRJEB31516, sample SAMN03275592) | gut metagenome | biome: mammalia-associated habitat; material: feces | host: Papio cynocephalus | place: Kenya | collected 2012-07-19 ... | reverse complement strand
AAAGCTATCAAGGATAAGTTAGGCAAGATTGACATTGACGGCGTGGTCGACTCAAACTATCTAGCGGAATTTCTGCAAACTGGGAAACATAATATTTTCAAACAGATTGGGTCAACCGAAAAACCCGATGTGGCGGCGGCGAAAATACTAGAAGGCAGGGTGGCGATACTGGTCGATGGTTCGCCGATTGTGCTGACGCTGCCATACATATTATTAGAAGATTTGCAGTCGAGTAACGACTACTACACCAACCCGGGGCGAGCCACATTTCTACGCTATTTGAGGCTATGTGCAGGGATAATCGCCATTATGCTGCCTGGGCTATATGTGGCGCTACTTTGCCACCACGCAAAGGCGATACCGATAAAATTGCTAATCACAATTACGAACTCCATCCAAGGGATTCCGATTCCGCCGCTGCTAGAAACGCTGTTTATCATTTTTCTCTTTGAAATTCTGTATGAGGCGTCCTTGCGAATGCCTAGGTATATGGGGTTGGCATTGTCTATCGTAGGTGCATTGATTTTGGGCGACACGGCGGTAAAAGCGGGGCTGATTTCGCCACCTGCGGTACTAATTGTCGCACTAACAGGCGTGATGAGTTATACCCTACCCGAACTCAGCAATCAAACCTCATTTTTGCGTCTAGTTTTCACGATAATAGGCGGTTTTATGGGAGTTTTGGGCATAGTGCTGGGCGGACTTTTCTTGATAGCGTATCTAGCGAATATGGATAGTTACGGGTCGCCTTACCTCGCTCCTTTTGCGCCGAAAATCAATAGCGATACAAAGGACGGCCTGCGGCGTGAAAATATGACCGAAATGCGGACTCGTCCAAAATCTATCAAAAATATAAACAAATGGAGGCAAGGAAATGACCGAACTAACGACTAGGCAATTTATCCTCATCAGCCTATTTTTGGTAACCACATCCAAACTGATGACAATGCCGATTAGCATTTTTTCGACAGCGCAAAATGATGCGATTTTCTCGATTTTGTTCGGTTCGATTGTCGAACTTGGTATAATAATTCTCGTTAGCCTAGTTATAGCACGCAACCCAGACTGCAACCTCCTATCCCTCCTCAAAAAACGGCTTGGCTCCGTCCTCGCCTACATAATAATTTTTATATTGTATGCATTCATAATCACCAAGTTTATATTTGTGTTGATAGAAGTTTTTACCTTTTTTAAGGACTATCTCTACGATGATTTTAACCCCGTAATCTACACTCTTTCGACCTTTTTTGTCGTTGGATATATCAGTTTTAAGGGGTGTAGAACGATGGGACGAACCTTTGAAATTCTATTCCCCGTAATCGTTATAGGGCTAGTCATCGCATTGGTGTCAAATATCGAGTTTGCGTCATGGGGAGCAATGTTGCCATATTTTGATGATGGGATATTGCCTAGCATAAGGGGGTTGAGTGAAAATCTGTTTTACTTCGGCAACGCACTTCCCCTACTCTTTTTTGTAGGGAAAGTCAAAATCAAACCGCACTTTGTCGCCAAAACGGCGTGGTCAAATGTCGGACTTTTTGCGTTTATCCTGCTATTTTGCTTCGTTTTCTATGACATATTTGGGTACAGCACAATTTTGAGCACGTTTGCAATCAGCGACTATACGCAATACGACCCATACATACTCGATTTGCAGCGATTGAACTGGCTAAGTATGATGATAGACATTACCAAACTATTTTGCTCCGCCAGCATACTACTGTATTGCCTCGGGCAAGCGTCAAAATGGATTGTGCATACGCAGTCGAGTTTTTGGCCGATAATCGGGACGCTCATAATACAATTTTGCTTGGCTGCAGTAATCAATTTCAGTCTATCAGATAGCCAAATGCTCATCACGTCTTACCTAAGTTACATCACAGGCGGGTTAATGCTATTAATTATGATTTTGTGTGCAAGTTTGAGTATAAAAAGGAGGCAAAAATGTCAAAACAAATCTTCAACAAAATAGTGCTTTTTGCGGTCGTGATTTTTTTGCTAATTCTTGCCCCGAGCCAAATAAACTTGCCGAATCAGTCCATCGTCCGAGCGATATGCACAGGGCTCGCCATTGACACTGGGGAAAAACTGCCTGACGGAATTATGTTGACTGCTCAAATAGTCATTCCACAAGCGGGCGGTCAGTACGCACCAAATCTGTCCCTCGTAACATCGGAAGGGAGCAACCTACTGGACGCATTTACCCAAATGGACTACCAAATTGGCAAAAAGGTTCGCCTAGCCCACTGCTGCTTTGTGCTAATCGGCTACGAAGCGAGCCAACAGAATTTGGCGGAAACTCTGGACTATCTCGTACGAGGTAACAATGCAGGAAATAATACCTTGCTCGTACATACCAAAGGCAAGGCAAAAGACCTAATCAAACTTTCATCTGACATCAACTCAAACGAAATCGACAATATTCAGACGATAGTCCGCTACAACGACCAGTATCTAGCGACTGACGAGGCGAATTTGCGGAGTTTCTACCACAACTACCTTAGCCCTCACGGGACGAGCATAATGAGTTGTCTAAATATTCGTGAGGAAAATGTAGGCTCAAGCGGTGGCGGTGGTTCGAGCGGAGGCAGCGGCGGTGGTGGCGAATCGTCAGCTGAGCCAAGTGCGGGCGGCTCAACCGAGGAGCAAACCGCCTCACCCGACCAAATAGAGAACAAGGGCGAAATTTCCATCTTCAAGCGAGGGAAACTCGCAGTAGTCCTCACAAATGAGGAGCGAGTGAAATTCAGTTGGCTGGACGAGGGGTTAAACGACCACCCCGTTACACTCACGCATATTACTGACCAAAATTTTGATGACGCAACGATAGGGTTTACGGTTACTGACAAGAGTATCCACGGCGAATATAAGTTTGTGAATAACACACCGTGCATTTATTTTGATATTGAATTGAAACTGCGTACCGAGATGATAGAGGAAGCAAGCGGCAAACTGCCACATGCGGGAAATTACAACAATGCAGCTATTGCGGACGCAATACAATTGAGGATTGCGAGCGATGTAGATGACGCAATGCAGATTGCTAAACGATATGGCTTTGACGCATACGATTTTTACCGTTCGTTCAAGATTGCTAATTCTGCCGAATGGGAAAAATATCTCGAAACTCTCCCCGACCCAGACGACTATATGCAAAAGATTGAGGTCTTTGTCAAGACAAAAATTAATACCTACGGAATAGGCTCGCTTACCTCGGCAACAAAGTAAATTTCGTAACAAAAAAGGCACTGCAAAAATGCAGTGCCTTTTGTAAATGCTAAATTGATTTATTTTATAATAAATATGCAAAATAATGAATAATATTCGCAAACTGAAATTAGTCAGCAGAATAAGGCAATAGAGCCATATATCTAGCACGCTTGATAGCGGTAGTCAATTCTCTCTGGTGCTTTGCACAAGTGCCCATTTGGCGGCGAGAAATAATCTTACCCTTTTCAGTAACGAAACGGCGAAGTTTTGCAACGTCCTTGTAGTCAATCTCTGTTACTTTGTCTTGACAGAATTGACAAACCTTACGGCGTGGTTGAGGACGGCGGCGGCGCTCCTCACCCTCAGCACGAGGCTTACGGTCAAACTTTTCTTGCTTAACGTCTTTTGCCTCAGCCTTCTCTGGTTGTTGCTTTACTTCTTTTACTTCAGCAACTTCTTGGTTTTCAGCCATTTTTTATCTCCTTTTTAGAATAAAATTAAATGATTAGAAAGGCAAATCAGTATCGTCCACAGGCTCTAATTCAGAAACCTTGGCAGGCTCTTTTGGCTCGGCAGCGCCACCCTCACTAGGTGTGCTAGCACTATCTCCACGAGGAGTCAAAAACTCTACATCGTCTAGGATAATGTCCGTAGCATAACGCTTCTCGCCATTGACCTCATAAGTACGATTCTGCAAACTGCCCACAACGGCAACTTTTGTACCCTTACGCAAATACTTGCCACATCTCTCAGCCAAATTTCTCTACGCAGTTAGGTTAAAGAAATCGGTCTCACGCACACCATCAGCATTAGCAAAATTACGGTTGACCGCAATGCTAAAACGGCACATAGCGATACCACTGGTTGTAGTGCTAGACTCAGGGTCGCGAGTCAAGTTACCAATCAAAAACACTTTGTTCATTGTCTTTTGCTCCAATAAAACTATTTTTTAATAATCATCTTACGAACGAAAAATTCGGTCAGAGCCATCTGCTCCTCCATCTTGCGGATAAGTGCAGGGTTAGCAGTAAAGTTCATCAAAACATAGAAACCCTCACGCTTGTCTTGGATAGGATAAGCGAATTTCTTGACACCAATCTTGTCAACAGAATCAACGACACCGCCGTCAGCAACTACCATATCACTAAATTTCTTGATAATTGCCTCACGAGCCTCCTCTTCTGCAGAGATAGAAATGATGTACAACATCTCATACTTGTTCATAAATCGGAAGACCTCCTTTTGGACTAATGGACAGGGACAAACTCTCCTGTCAAGGATTACATCTCGTAATCTGTTGGTATTATAGCATAATTTATAAATTTTTGCAATAGTTATGACAAATTTTGTTTATTTATTTTTGAGGGGGCTAATGAACCCAATAAAGATTAACGCCATACTCTTCCTAAACAAAAAAAGCAAAATAATGATTGAAAATGTTTGCAAAAAAATATAAAAATGTGGTACAATAATTGAAAGTGCATACAAGGAGGAATCAACATTGCGTAGAATGAAAAATCTACCAGCCATTATTGTATTTTCCGTACTGACTCTCTTGCTAGTGGCTGCCGTAATCAGTACTATCGTGCTGGCATTTTTTAGCAATAGCAAAAAGGCGACTGTATCGCTAGCATTTGCGGATAGCGTAACCGTAGATATTGAGGGTATCAACACTAGCAATCAGTGGCTAGTTGCGACCGAGGCGGCGCCTACTACATACATAATCAATGATGCTACACTTGCTGCCCCAGCATTCAAAAATATCAACGTAAAGGTAACCAGTGGTGCGACCTCTACCACCCCAGTAACGGTGCGTGTGTTTGCAATCGTTTATACGACCAACAGCACAATAGCGTCTATCCCAGCAGCGACTGGTGCGACAACGGTAAGTACCACCCTATACACTGACCAAGAGAAAGCGCTAATTAGTAGCGTTCCCAAAAATTCTAGCGGCACAGCATACAAGTATTCGGCGATTTGTGTTACCCGTGAGTTTACCTCAAATCAATCTAGTTTTACCAGTATGATTAGCGACTTTTACCCCCTAACCAAGACTTTGAGTTCTGCGAATATGGGTGCAAAGATGCAAGGAATTGTAGTAATCACTGCAAAAAACAGGTCAACCACTTCGGGTCAAACTATTTCGGTATCAGACTGGAACAATGTACTCAACTACACCACCGCAGGTATCAAGTGGGCGTAATCAATGGAATTTATAAAATATCGTAAACAAAAAAATATCGTAAACAAAAACAAGACCAAAACGGTCTTGTTTTTTTTGTGCCCTATTCAAACTAATAATAAATTTAGTTTACGAACTCGACTATTTCTAATCTACTAGATTGTCCAAGAAGTAGATGTGATATTTGCTGATGTAATTGCGGTAGCAAGGTCTTGGTTTGAGTAAACAGCAGCAAAATACAATGTTGCTGTAAATGAAGTACCAGCCAACTTGTCAACAGCAGTGTTGTCGTAACCAGTGTTGATATAGTTCGTTACAAAGGTTTCAGCAGTAGCACCACTTGTTGTAAGTGTGTAAGTTGCCCACTTCAATTCTGTACCAGCGCCATTAATTTTTGCAGAAATGTAAGTTGGTGCGGTTGTACCAAAACCAAAATTTGCAGTAGTAGCAGTACTATCAGCCAAAGCAGTAGTACCTACGGCAGTACTAGTACCTACATTGATTGGGCTAGGCTTGTTGCTTCCCGAGATAACAACAGCAACTGCAATTTTTATGTCTTTGCTTGATGTGTTTTTGATTTTGATTGGAGCGAGAGCGATACCTTGCGTGATACCAGTATTGCTTGCAGCGCTCAATTCTGAGCCGATTTTACCAGCGGTGTCAACAAGGTTCGCTTTCCAAACACCATTTGCGGTCAAACCGTTTGTTGCTTGTATACTTACACCATTGGCGAAGCTAAATGTTGTAGTTGCAGTAGCGGTGAATGAGAAGGCAGCGAGTACAATTGTGGCAATCAGAGCGATAGCCAACAACACTGACAAAGCAACTACACTGATTGTCAATGATTTTGTTTTGGTCAATGCCATAATAAGTTTTCCCCTTTTTTATTTTTTGTCTATAAAAAAACAATGAACAACCAAAAGAGGTTGTCCGATTGTTTTTTTGCTTATTCAATAATTATGCAGCAAAGTCAGCGTAGTTACCAGCAGCGATAGCAGCATTGATGTTTGAAGTAGCACTAGCGTCATCTACTACAGCGATGATGTATACAGTACCAGTAAAACCAGCACCTGAAACTAGGTCACCACTGTTGATAGCTGAGTGAATGTAGTTAAGTACAGTCTCAGCACCAGCAGCATTAGCACCCATCTTGAAAGTCTTCCAAGTAGCACCCTCAGAACCAGCAGCTATGTCATCACCAGCACTTGTAGGTTCTGCGAATGCGTTACCAGCAGTGTGAGCAGTAGTTGTAGTAGCTTTAGTAGCGTCTACATACAATGGAGCCAAAGAAGAACCAGCTGATTCAATCTTGTAACCAACAGCTACAACAACACCCACTGAACTTGTGTTTTTAACAGTGATGTTTGAAAGTGAAACACCTTGAGAAAGGCCTGTAAGAGTACCTGCCTTGTCAGCACTGATTGTACCATCAGCAGCTACCATGTGTGCATCCCATGCTTTACCAGAAACACCTGTAACCTCCAAAGTAATACCATTACCGAAAGTCAAGGTTGTACTAGCCTTACCTGTAAAAGAGAAGGCTGCGAGTACGATTGTAGCAGCCAATGCAGCAGCCAGAAGAACTGACAATACTACAATTGCTACAGTCGACATTTTTGTCTTTGTCATAATAATGACTCCTTTTTGTTTTTTTAAGAAATTTGATTTGTCTTGCGTTGACGCTCCCAAATGATTGGGCCCAATGAGTACTGTGGAGGTCAAATTTCGCCAGACTGATAAAATCAAAGTCGCATAAGTATACTGCTGTCCAGCGGTGCCACAGTGCTAGCAAAAGAAGCACTCGCACATACCCATCGAAAAATCATCGAAAGCTACAATCAAGACCAAGAGAATTGTGAGGCCACTATCTGCCGACTTTCATAAACTCTGCCCGTCCAAACTCTCCTATTTTTTTGTCAAGTTTAGGGTGTTGTGTTATCCTGAACCACCCTATTAAAGCCTTGTGGACAACCACAAATCACTCTAATCTTGTCATTTTTATTTGGATAGGTTTCGCCTACTAAAGTCGGCACCCCAACGGCACGGTTTCGCTATCGAACAAAAGCGAAACAGCAACCTCGCCATTGAGTAGTTTAGGGAGGTTCCGCTCCTATAAGTTTAACCACTTATTGGTATTATCATAACACTAATTAGTGGGTTTTGGCAAATGATTTTGAGGTATTTTTTACATTTTTTTTAATTTTTTTTGATTTTTCTCCTTTTTTTTACATTTTTTGCAAATTTGCACAATTTTATGCAGTTTTGCAGCAGTAAATTGGTGGAAAAATCGGGTTGTTTTTATTTGGGTTCGGGGTTGCACCCCGAGCCTGCCCCGCTATAAAGCCGCTATGCGGCGGTTGGCTCGACATCGACTGTAAACACGCAATCAACACCAGTAACAGTGCCGACCAAATATCCGTCTTTTGGACTGCCGCCGACAGACTGGTGAGCGTCCGAATTATCGAAGCCTAGCGGTACGGTAACGGATAAGGTACACGCTTTGGCAGTGCCAGCGGTAAGTTCTAGCCCGCTACCTAGATTGAGTGCAAACACCCATTTGCCCGCCGTTGTCGTAACCGTGGCGGAATTTGAGGCGTTTGTAATACCTGTGCTAAATGTTTGAGATTGATTACTGCCCCATTTGATTGTAAATGAGGTCAATTTGAAATTGGTAACCTTGGCTGTGGTAACTAGATTGTCGCCTTTTGCCAGTGTGAAATGGATAGTGCCATCGCTCGTGCCGCCTGAGTAGAGTTTGGCTGAAACCGAAGTGGTACAACTGATAGTGCCGAGGTTCGCTATGTAGACTGTGTTGCTACCGAACCCGTAAGTGGACATTGCGGCGAGAGTAATACTCGCAGTCATCGCTATGACCATAATAAACACCATAGAAACGAATATGGCTATTGTTGCTTTGGAATGCGTTATCCTGCGCATTTACTCCCCTCCTAATGAATTAATTGTTAAGAAATTTGGTAAAATCAGTATAGAACGTTGCGCCGCTCTTGTTGGTATCCAACGATTTGAGCCAAGCGAGGTATTTGTCCTCGGTAGGTGTCTTGGCATAGTTATTGTAGAATGTCAGCGTGTCGATACTGGTAACGGACAATCTAATAGGCGTATCTGCTGGAGATGTGTCCAAGTCGAAATACAGCTTATTATCTGCACCGTTTGTGAGGTCTACAAATTCGCCCGGAGCGACTGCACGGCTAACAAAGTAAGTGCTGTATCCGCTGGTCGCAGAACTGCTAGCAGCCTTGACAAAGGTATGTGATGTAGCATCTGGGGTTGTGTCAAGATAGGTTGTCCAGTTGCCGTTTGAGAACACACTACTCTTGTTAGGTTGAGAACCGCCGTCAATTATCTGAATCATATAAATTACGGTAATATCGGTATTGTTGTAAATTGTTACAGCATTTGAATCGGTGATTGACTCAAAATTCGTGCCGCCTGTCGTGGTGAGGTTGATTTTATCAAAAACATAGTAGTCGCCAGTCTTGGTAGCCTTAAAACGGTTTTGCTCCTCGGTGGTGGATGACGAACTAGGCACACGCCTCGTTTGGTCGTGTCCAGAGTAAACAACGATTGCGGCATTACTCTGATTGCCGTATGTTATCTGCATTCCGTCTGTGGTGTATTCACCCAATAGTTCACTACTGTTTGAATTGATATTGCGGTTTGCCCATTCTGTGATAAAGCCCGCTTTTACAACGCCTGTGCTAGAATCAACTAAATATTGTGCCTGCGAAAGTTCTACCTCGATATTTGTAGTGGTAGCACCTGTGAGGGTAATGGTTTTGCTAGCGTCTGCCTTGCCTATCACCTTGTAATAATAATACCAGCCGTTGTCCTGCAAGAACCACTGCGCAGAGGCAAAAGTGATACCATTGCTGAGCGGTGCGACTCTCAAAACGCAATCCATATCGTTATCTACTGCGATAGTATTGGCGCTGATTGTGGCGCTCAAAGTGCCGACAACCCCGACATTTGTTACCGTCTTGGACTGGTTGACCGACAGAGCAGCGAACAGAATAGTACCTGTCATGCTGATGACAAACAGCAATACTGTAACAACAATAGCCAGCACAAACGGCGTCCTGCGTGCACTTTTGTTCAAAACTATGCCCCTCCTTATATTTTCCTCTATTCATTTTATACTATTTAATCCAAAATGTAAAATTATTTGATACAAAAAATTACAAAATTTGCAAATTCTTATTCATGCATAAGGTTTTCAAAGCGAATTTGCTCCTCTTTATCCTTTTCTTCCTTATCTCTGCGGGCTGCCTCACGCTCATACTCAGTCTTTTTGTCCAAAAACTCCTTGAACTCTTGGTCGTTGTGCTTTTTCTCCAAAATTGCACGAGATAGCAGCAAACCGATGAGCAAGCAGATAAACACCGCTAGCACAACTACGAAGTACTGTTGTACAAACAAAATCACGTAGCCTAGGTACGGGATACTCAAAATCATTCGTCCATGGACGCTAGAAAAGTCAATAATGTGCTGCAAAGTCTGGTATTTTGGGTCTTCGCTATTTGCGCCGACCATTACGATTACGCCACCGCCGACACTCTTTACCTTGTGGATATAGTCAGCAGAGCCGTACGAATAACTCAACACATCACCCACCCGAATATCCTTGATATCCGCAACAGGACGCCAAACGACCATACTACCGACACTAATTTCGTCCTTCATACTGTCGGTCGGAACGATTCCGATACGCAGACCTACCAATAGCCCTAACGCCACCATAAAAGCGATGATTAGCACTATTGTGAGCAAAAATGTATTGACAACATTGATTACTGTTACTGCACGACTAGGGATAACCTGACTGAATAGATAGTTATCAGTAAACTCATTCATTTGCCTACGCTTGTAGTTTCTCAGTTTGAGAGTTTCGCTACTTGTCTCGCTCGCTTGGTCATCTTGCTCCATAATCGCCTGATTTTTACCCTTTGGGTCAGGGTTTTTTGGATCGTACAATATCTCTACGGAATCAACCTTGGGCTGCTCTGCCTTTATCAACTCTTTGCGAGTTGGGTCTGGCTGGTAGTCATCATTGCGCCGTTGTTCCTTTCTATTTTCATCAAAATCCATATTTTCTCCTATTTTTTCCAAGGATTTATTACTATTGTACCAAAACACGACAAAAAACTCAAACATTTAGCGACATTTTTTATAAATTTATGAGTTTTAGTTATTTTGTCTAAAATTGTTGCATTTTATACCCGCGCGCGCGACATAATATTATATATTACTGTGGCAAACTCTCTCCTAGCATACAAGAATTGCGGCAATATAAAAACTAATTTAGGTAAATTTCACTATAATTTTTTAGTTTATAAAGTTGATTTATTCACTTGCCAAAATTTTGGCGAGGTGCTATAATGAAAGTATTAATCTTACTTTAAGGAGAAACTAAATTATGAATATTTGGCACGAGATTGAAAAATCAAGAATCAAAGCTGACAAATTTGTCGCTGTTATCGAAATAGCAAAAGGCAGCAAGGTAAAATACGAGCTAGACAAGGAAACTGGTATGATTATGTTTGACCGTTTGCTACACACCAGTATGGTTTACCCTGCTAACTACGGCTTCATCCCTCGCACTTTGGGCGGAGATGGAGACCCACTAGATGTACTAGTTATGACATCAGAGCCACTTATGCCAGGCGTTTTGGTAGAGGCTCGCCCTATTGGTATGATTGAGATGATTGACGATGGCGAGGCTGATGAGAAGATTATCGCTGTGGCTACCAAGGACCCATTCTTTGCTAATGTAAAATCACTGGACGATATGCCAAAGCACACTTTTGACGAGATGGTTCACTTCTTCGCTAGGTACAAAGAGTTGCAGAACAAGGTTACCGAAATCAAGGGTGTACAAGGTATGGAGGCTGCGCTCAAAACTATCAACGATAGTTTGCTAAACTACACTGCGGAATATGACCGTAACTAAATTTAAGATAAAAATAGGAGAATTATGCGTAACACTGACGCTATCAAGCCGCAACAATTAGATGACCCAACAGGGCGTATTTATTACCGCAAATCGGACTTGTTTCATGAGGCGCTGGGGACTGTAATTTTGCTGTTAGTAGTTTTTTGTATGTTTTGTGCTGTTTTTTGGCTGAGTAGCCATTATGCCAAGCCGATTCAGGGTTCTAGTATGCAACCCAGCATTAATAATTATACCGAGGCCACTGGGGATATAGCGATTGTGTCAAACTCGGCGAGATTTTCGTACAACGATGTAATTATCGTTGATATGGAACGTTCGGAGAACAAGGATACAATGGTTCAAGGGAAACTGCTTATCAAGCGTGCTATTGCGTTTGGCGGAGATAGTCTGAGGCTCGTGCGTGATGACACTACTGCTATGTACCACTTTGAGCTCAAAAAGCGTGGCGAGAGTGAGTTTACCGTATTGGAGGAGAGTTTTGCATATCCGATGACTGCGGTAAACAAGGCGAATGCATTTTATATGCAATCTGGCTGGACGGTTAAATCTGAACATGCTGCGGATAACTCGATTACTATCCCCGAGGGATATATGTTCTTTGTTGGCGACAACCGTGATGTGAGTTATGATTGCAGGACTTTCGGACCAGTGGAAACTACGGCGTGCATAGGTGTAGTAGAAACGGTACTCAAAACTGATAATTTTTGGAACAAGTTGTTTAGTTTTATCAGTTCTATATTTAATATAAAGCACACAGAGGCAATAAAGGGCTAAATTTTAGCCTTTTTTGTTTCCCCTACCCCCTATTTCCACTGTTTTTAAGAAATGAATTTGGGGTTGAGCAAATTTTGAAATGGAATTTTGACAAAATAATTGCGTTTTTGGGTAAAGTTTGATAAACTAGACAAAGTAAAAAGGAGAATATTGGCAGTATGGCTTTTTGTAAATTCAGTAGTGAGTATATCGCTAAATCTTATACGATGATTGACAATGTGTTTTTCGCACGATATTTGCCATCTACCCCACCTAAACTTACCGCTATTTATCTATATGGCTTGTATTTGTGTGCCTTGGAGGGCGATTTGGGGCAAAATAGCACGATTGAGCGATTTGCAGAAACTTTGGGCTACGATGTCGAGGATATTATAGATGCGTACAACTACTGGGAGGAGCAAGGCTTGGTGCGAATTGTATCTACCGAGCCTATGCAGGTACAATATCAGCCTGTGCGTGGCGCAAGCAGTGCAAACAAGCGTTATTCCAAGGACAAGTACACTAATTTCAATGTAGAAATTCAAAAAATCATTAGCGAAAGGCAAATTACTCCGAATGAGTACGAGGAATATTACGCTCTAATGGAGGGGTTTAGCCTGCCTGACGGACGCAAAATCACGCCCGAGGCGTTACTATTAATTGTTCGTTTCTGTACGCAGATGAAAGGTGCTGGGATAAACTACCGTTATATTATCACAGTGGCGCAAAACTGGGCTCGTGAGGGTTATGTGACTGCGGAGCAAATCGAGCAAAAGTTGAGCGCATACACTACACAAAACAAGGACGTTACGCAGATTTTGAAGGCTTTGGGCAGTAGCAAAAAACCGAGTGTTGAGGACTACGACTTTTTACTCAAATGGACAACGCAAATGGGATTTACGGTTGATGTGATTTGCTTTGTCGCAAAATCAATCAAAAAGAGTGCAGGGTTTAGCGGGTTTGAGAAACTGGACAAGAAGTTACAAAAGTACTACGAGGCACGCATTTTTAGCGAGGACGAAATCACGAATTTTGAGAAGAACAAGGACGCAATCTTCTCCCTCGCCCGCAATGTGAACAAGACTCTGGGACTTTTTTATGACGATGTAACCAATCAAGTCGAAACATATATCAACCCTTGGCTAGCACTCGGATTCGCACCGCAGACGATACTAGAAATTGCGCAAAACTGCTATCTAAAATCAAAGCGTACCTTGGCAGCACTCAATACCGAAATTTACGACTTGTACGAGAAAGGTGTGATATCTCAGAGTGCCTACGAGGGGTATTTAACTCATCAAGATGCTGTTCGCCAGAGTTTAGCTGAAATTCTCAAAAAATTGCACATCGAGAGAAATGTAACTAGCCTAGATATGGAATTTTGGCAACGCTGGGTAGGCGTTTGGGGGTTCGGTGCAGAGGTTATTGACATTGCGGTGGATTTTGCGAGCAAGCGTGGGTCAAACCTATCTTATGTAAACACAATGCTAGCAGACTGGCATAACCAAGGAATTCACTCTCCTACCGCCGCTCGTGAGGCGATTGAAAAGGCGAACCAAAGCCAGCCAAAGGTTGCTACGACCGATACCAAGATTAAAAAACGCAAATATTCGGACGATGAGCAAAAATCTTTGTTTGACAACTTTAATGAAATTGAATTATAAAGGAGGCAAGTATGAACAAGTCGCAAATTGTGGCAAATGAGTTGAGCCAAATAACTACACATAGAGCGTATGCGGAGTTAAAGGCAAAAGAGAACCTGATGCTTGCGAGAGAAAATAGTGAGTTTGCGAAGTTGGACAGCAGAATCCGCAGTATAAAGATGAATCTAACCAAAACTGAGAAGACGGACGAAATCAAAAAACTGAGAGCAGAAATCGCCGCTTTGCAAAAGAAACAAGCGACCGTTCTCAAAAAACTCGGGCTATTAATTGACGACCTTAACCCGCACTATTTTTGCCAAAAATGCAAGGATACGGGATATGTGAATGGCATACCTTGTGAATGCTTAATGAGCAAGGTTAAGGCTGCATTGGCACAACAAAATGGACTATACAATCGTCTGAAATTTAGTTTTGAGACTAGCGACCCAAAAATCGTGAGACAAAACGAAAGCCTAAACAAGGCATATATGGTGGCAAAAAAATACGTTGAGAAATTCCCGAACTTTCAGTATCCTAACCTTGTTCTTGTAGGTAATGTCGGCGCTGGAAAAACTTATCTAATTGAATGTATAGCAAATGCGTTAATACAAAAAGCGAACTATGTAGTATTCTCCACAGCCTTTGACCTAAACAGGACAATACAAAACTCGTTTGGTGTGGGGGCATTGGAGAGAGAGGCTATGCTTGCCCCGTTTTTTGAAAGCGATTTGTTAATTATTGATGATTTGGGGAGTGAGCCAATTATCAAGAATGTAACCATTGCTAACCTCTTTTCTGTGATTAACGAAAGACAGAGCAATAATTTGCCTATTATTATTAGCACCAATCTCAATATGGAGGAAATTCAGGAGCGATACGGGGACAGAGTCGCCTCACGCATTTTTAACAAGCGCCTAAATCTCATAATCCCCTTCTTGGGCAAAGATTTGAGAATAAATTAATTTCAAAAGACAAGTAATGTTACTTGTTTTTATTTTAACATAAATTAGAGGGAAACAAAAAAGAAGTCAGTTGACTTCTTTTTTGTATTAGACTAATCAGAACTATCCACATGTTGAGTTGTCCATTCGATTGTCCACTCTTTTGCTGTTTCGTCAAACGCAAATCGTGGATACAAACCATCAATATTTGGATAGCATGTAGTAATTACTGAACCATCGACTGTGATTGATGGGTCATTGATATATGCTTGCGATTGCAAGTTCTCCAATGTTTCTTTATCCAATCCGCCGTTTTGCGATGTGTATAAATTGCCAAAGATTACACCACCCAATTCAGTAAAGTAGTTACTCGAAATAGTCTGTGTACCATCAGCGTTATTACGCACAATGCAACCCGAGTTTGTAGCCGAGTTGTACAGAATAAGGTTACCACCGTCTCCGACAGCACCACACAAAGCACCACCGATAGCATAACATAATTGTTGCGAATTGTAGTACTCGTTGTATCTAATCATACCTGCATTCATAGTATTTGCAATGTACGCACCTACACCTGCAGCACCACAAATACCACCCATAATCGCAGCCGCACCATCGGTTGTAATCGTTCCGTAGTTGATACAAAATGTTACATAAGAGTAACCCATCAAACCCACGATACCGCCCGCTTCACTAGCACTTTCTGGCGATTCGTTCTCACCAACAAGCACTTGCGTATTAATAGTTGCAAAGTTTCTACAACCATAAATGTATGAATAGTACTGTTGCTTTGTATACCCGTCTGTACTTTCATCTGATTCCTTATCAAATGCCGCACCTACGCTAGAACCTGCGATACCACCAGCATAGTATCCACTGATTGCACCACTGTTAGCACCAGACACAACCGAACTAGAACCGTTGGTACAGCCTACAATGTACCCGTTACTCAAATAACCTACGATACCACCTACTGCAACCTCGTAGTTTCCGTTTTGGTTGTAAACTTTGAGGTCTAGCATATTGGTACAATTTTCAATTCTACCAATATAACCTTGCTTGTATAGGTATATAGGATTCTCGGAACCTAGGTTGAGAATCTTGGTCAATTCTTTTTGGTCTGTCGTAATACCCGCTATACCACCGATGTAGTATTTGTCATCTTCTGTTGGAGTCGTATTAGAAATCGTAAACTTACCTTCTACGACATCGAGGCGGTTACCTGATGTGTTTAATTTTGCATCATCCCCCCTAATGTGGCAGTTGTAAATCAAACCAGCATTATTAGCAACCAAAATACCATTGTATGTCGACCTCAATAAGCTAACATCGAGCGTATTTACTTCCACAGTTAGGTTGGTAATAATACCCGAAGTGTTGCGATAAACTGTGTCGTCAAACTCGCTACCGTCCTCCAAAATCAGAGTGTCCAAATCCGTACCACTCAAACTATACCAAATACTAGAACTGGTAGATTTGATTACTTGATAATTCTTGATTGCATAACCTGCTCCGTCAAAACCACCTCTAAATTGCATCAAAGTATATTTTGTGCTAGCAGTTGAATTTGAATCATAGAACTGCGCTGGATACTTGATATTAGTCCTTGCGGTAGGATAAGTATCTTGCAGGTCAACCAAGTTAGGTAGGATAATGTCGTTACCTAATCTAAAGTACTTTTCAGGCAACCAGTACATATATGACAACTGGTCAACATTTGTGATTACAAATGGGTCATTTCTAGTTCCTGTACCTGATTCAAAGTACCTAAACTCGACAGTAGCAACATCAAGTGCGATTGCCTCACTACCGAAAGCCTTACCTTTGCTGTTTAGTACTGACATTTTGAGATCGCGGAAAGTTGCTAGTTGCCAAAATGCCGTACCACCCTTTTGAGAATTTGGATCCAAATCATCGGTAAATTTGTATTCTTCTGCCGAAATCAATTTGGTTACAGGGTTTGTCATATCGTTGTCGAGGTAATATGTCAGCATAATTTCATCAGCCAGCAACTCCTCCTCGGCGTTATTTGTAATAACCTTGATACTACAACCAGCCAAATCCCAAGAAATACGCACGCTACCGTTATCCTTGTCTAGTAGGAATGTTCCGTCCGCTGGGTTGTTTAGCTTGCCCGCACGGAAAGTGTACTCGCTACCGTTGATGAATAGGATTGGAGCAGATGAGTCATTAGCTCTCGTTTCACTCGCATAAATTGGGTTGTCCTTTGTCCCTGTTCCTCTTACGTAGGCAGAAATGTCGTAAATGTAAGTCTTATTTTCGCCTGATTCGCCGCTAGTTTCAGCAACACGAGGAACGATATAGCATTCTCTATTCAGTTGAGTAATGTCGCTATCTCTTGGCTGAACTACCTCCTCGCCGACCTTAACCTCACGAGAAATGTTAAAGTCAAATGTCGTGTTGTTGTCTGTTTGCAAAGTTTTGAGTTCATCGCCAACAGCCCAAGCCAATTGACCAGATTCGTCAATATATAGGTCAACCTCCTCGGTGTCATCGCCCAGGCCTTTTGTCGTCTTGCCGATGTTTGGCAACTTCATCAATTTTGTGAGAGGTGTCTTGTTCCATGCGGTGTTTACATATCCCTCAATAGCATTTCCGTCCGTTGTAGGGATACCCTTGAATCTAACATAGATTTCGTCAATGAGTTGCCCTTTTAGCCCCTCGTATGCTTTTCCGTCAAACGAGAATGTATTTGTGGTCAACGCTACCGAATTAAAGTCAGCCGCACCGTTTACCTTATAACGCAAGTCGTAGTTGTTGATTGATGAAGTATTGTCTGTCTGCCATGTTACATTACCTTCGGTTACACCCAAATCTCCGATTACTCCTGAATAGAGCAATTTGAATGAGTCTTGAGCATCACTATTTAGGTAAATCGGCTCGTCTGATGTGCTGCCATACCAGTCATTACCGATTGCGTACATAGACACCATATAAGAACCAGTTTCCTCACCAAATACCTCCGAGGCCATAAAATGGCTCTCGCCCTCTGTTTCAAGGTCATAGGTAATTGCTGGCAAGTACTCGCTTGTCGTACCTACACCTTGGATAGATAACATATATTTTGTAGCACCCGATTTGTCTAGCCACTTACCAGAACCGTCACGAATACCGAAGTCAAATTCGCCATTTTCATCAATACGAGCATACGCACCAGTACGGTAAATTTCGGTTTCATGAGAAACATTTCCACTAGGTCTGCGGACTTGATAAACAATTCTACTATTGTTATAAGTACCATTTGGTGTGTAAAGCTTATTGACATAAGTACCATTAGATAGGTCGCTACTCAAATAACCTATACTTGCCTCTTGCCCGTCAATCTTGTTCTCAGTTTGGATTACCTTGCCACCTTTAACTTGGAATTGAAGGGTAAATACACCAAAGTTTGATGCAAAACTCATATCAGCAAGCGCCTCGCTATACATAGCAGAATCCGCCTCTCTTTCTAGTACCATTTTTGAGGTAGAACCGCTAGTCATATAGATTTTATATCCAGTCGCTCCTGTAATTTCGTTCCAGTTTACTTTACCAGCTTTTACATACCAACCGTCAAAGTTCGCAACATTTGTCGCCTCGCCTGCTGATAGAGTTGCAGCCACTGTATTTGGCTCCAATGCATCAATTTTTGTTACAATTATGTCGCTAATCTTTTCTGGCGAACTAACCAAATTAGCACCGTTTCCGATAGCTTGAGTTGTAACTTGATATAGTTTATTTGGAGTGAGTTGAGTCTTTGTTACCTCGTAGTAGTCCTCATTTGAGCCCAAAGAAACAGTCTTTGCCTCACCTGACGCCACATAATTTTCGCCCGACAAAACAACCTCTTGGAATTTGAGTGTTACACCTCTTGATGACGAGTTCGGGTTAATTACTTTGACGCTGCTACCCTCGATATTGATAGATGGAGCAGTGTAGATTGTCATTGTTTGCTTTTTACTCGTGCGGCTAGACATCAATAGATATTCTTGCCCGCCGATTGTAATAGTAGTTTCAGGAACATCGTTTATTGCATTAGGCACAACCGTAATGTACATTTGATATTCGCCGAAGTAATTTCCGCCATCCAACTCCATGATATTTGTTTCAATTTTTTCGTAGTTGTAGCCCTTTGAATCAAACAAATTAAGTGAATATTTGCCATGTTTGCTAGCATCGTAGGCAACATAATAAATCAGTTGATTTGCCTTTGATACAGCATTATCCTCATCAAATTTTTGCAAAGTAATACGGTAACGCAAGTGAGTGTTCTCCGATAGTGATTGCCAATTTAGCACTGGAGCACCATCTTCGTTTGAAAGGTAAATTCCAGTTGCTTCCGCAAGCCTTGTAAAGTATTTTGCGTCCGAATATTCGCTAGTCAAACGGCGAACAATGTTTTGAGAGTCAGCCACTTGTTGAGCCCCCTCTGTCTTATCCTCTGTTACAGTTTCACTGGTAGACAAAACTGTTTTTGATGAGAAACCGACTTGTTGAATACGCACGTAGTAATTTGTCCCAGCCCAGTTTGGCGAAATCCTATATGTACCTTTACCATCTTGTCCTGCTTGCACAGTGGTGTTGACTAGTATTTGCTCTTGATCAGTGTCTGTCTTTTGGTAAATTATAATATTAAAGTAACCGTTGCTTTGCGCATAGTCGCCAGCACTCCACTCAATCATTTGAGTGTCCTCATTAATGCTTATGAGGTCAGTGCTAATCTTCGGCAACTTGTATAGTGTTACAACAGAGCCCTTTGGGTCGCCACCAGAAACTTGACCTTGTGGGATACCATTGAGCTGATATGTAGTGGTATCACTATCATAAATCCTACTCCTATCCCCGCTCTTTGCTTGCAGCGTGATAGTCAATTCGTTATCCTTACCACACCAAATCGTTTCATCGGTCAAGAAACTCAAAGCAGTAGAAGTTGTAGTGAGTTTTGTCTGGAATACATTGCCTCGTTTATTCCTAACTGTAAGATAAAATTCATCAATTACTTCTTGCATATTGTCCAAAGTTGCAATAGAGCTAGTCCACGAAATTTTACCTTGGTCGCTAACAGTAATTTGTGGTGTAGCAAGTTTACAAATAGTCAAACTATCGCTTACATAACTTGTAAGATATGATGTACTATCACCCCATGCTTGGACTACAAATTCATAGTTACCAGCCAAAACTAGCTTATTACTAAATTCACTAGTCGAGAAGTCAAAACTAGGGTTAAATCTGTCGCTCGGAGAAACATTTTCTTCCACTGCGAGAGGTACTGTTTCACCACTCTTGTATAATGACACTTTGTACGAACTTACGTTTGAGCCCGAGCTTGTCCAATAGAGTGTGTAACCCCTAACTTCTAGGTTGATAGGTTTTGGAGTAAGTTTGACATTGATTTCGTCAGAAAAGAGAGAGTTAATTAGATATGTATCCTCTCTACCGATAACCTTGATGCTACCACCAACATCAGAAACGATTTTTGTTTGAATAGAAACTGAATAGTTTGTGTTGCTCGTCAAGTTCTGCAATACTGTTGACGTGTCATCAATAGTTAGGTTTACATTCGTCAATTCAGCATTATTTAGTTTGATAACATATCGAATACCGGCATTTGCGACACCAACATTTTCCGCGTCAACCATTTTGTCCCAAGTAAGCACGCCATCAGACACACGCAAATTCTTTGGTGCTTCCATTTGGTAGGTCTTGATTACCTCTGACCAGTCGCCATTTATATCGGTCGCCCCAGATGAAATAGTACTAACCGCACGCAAACTGAAACTGTAGAAACCGTCCCCGTCCAAATCTTTGAGAGCGTTGGCAATAGACAGGCTGCGTGATGATGATGCAATAGTTTTTAGAACAGTGCTGTCCGAAGTTTTGAGAATTTTGATTTCTACCGAACTCGTATTAATCACATTACCGCTCTCATCAACTAGCCCGCTATCCGTTCCCCAAGTGAGGTTACCCTCTACGATAGCGAGCGAGCTTTGAGCAATTTTGTTGAAGCGGTTTAGACGCATTTTTGCGCTCGCCTGACTCTTGATATAGTACACGCTACTGGTATTTGTTACTGTTATGGTTACATCACAGTCGCTCTTGTAGTTAAAGTCCTCACGAGTTGGCTCATAAGAATAGCTCTGCGTGCCGTCAACTTGTGAAGCGGTATATGTATGCCCATTACAAAAGTCGATAGTGTAGGTTTCTGCACCAGATACAGGATTCCATGTGAGGACACCTTTTGACACTTTTAGTTCTGGGGTTGCGAGTTTTACGAGTTTTTGCTGAGCCTTGCGCACTGGGCTATCCTCATAAGCGCTCCCGCTCTCTGCGATTGCTACAATCTTGATATAGTTATCGCCGATATTCCAAATAGGATTACCACTACTATTTATAGTGTCAAAACCAAATTCAAATTGTGGTTCGGTTGTATTATAACTAGAAGTCAAATCTTTCGCAGTCAAATAATCTAGGTCGTTATCAGAGATGTAAATTTTGTAACCTTGCGCATTTGTTACAGGATTCCAAGTGATTACATATGTAGATTGTGTATTGTTGGTGATATTGATTTCACCTTGAACACTAGACAATTGTTTCCTAGCACAAACACTGCTCTCACTATCCATTAATACAAGGGCTGTATCACTCGTTCCCAATGCGTAGAGGTACACATCATAAGAGTCATAACTTGCAGGCACGCCTTGCAGACTAGACAAGTCATAGGAG
>ERZ808267.210-NODE-210-length-21478-cov-3.325818_pt1 | contig 21478 bp, 14 predicted proteins | sample MGYA00521241_ERZ808267 | MGnify/ENA primary metagenome ERZ808267 (study PRJEB31516, sample SAMN03275592) | gut metagenome | biome: mammalia-associated habitat; material: feces | host: Papio cynocephalus | place: Kenya | collected 2012-07-19 ... | reverse complement strand
GTGACGAGGGAATGTGTGCGACAGGTGGGTCAACCATGTGTGCTCGGCACCGATGCGGTCGGCGATCTCAAGAGCCTCGTCAAGGCTGAAATGCGAGTGATGCTTCTTGTAGCCTACCGTGTTGAGGGTCACGTGCTTGAGACCATGCAACTTCTCAAATTCGCTTTCGGGAATGAAACTCATGTCCGTGATGTATGCGATGTCCCCGAAGCGGAAACCAAGAACGGGCAACTTGTCATGAAGGCCTCGGATCGGGACAATCTTTACCCCTCCGGTCGAGGTGGCCATCGATGCCGGATCCGCCTTGTCGATGATGTCCTCCAGTTTGCGGCCTGTCGGAATCAGTGTCCCGTCAGGCTTCCTGTAGTGGTAGCCGACATCATGCACCCAGACAAGTTCCATGTCCTTGGCGTTCGGATAGACTAGGAACGGATTATCGTCGATCACATGGAGGTGCCATTCCGGAGCTCCCGGGTATTTCGGGAAGGCGAAAACGTAGGGATATTCCTTTATAAGGTCATCGAGAACGTTCTGCTCGCAGTAGATTTCGGCAGCTCTGCGGTCGATGTAGTTTAGGGACCGCACATCGTCAAGACCTCCCGTGTGATCCTTGTGGTTGTGGGTCAGCAGGATGGCGTCAAGATGGCACAGGTCGTGGGCAAGCATCTGCATCCTGAAATCCGGCCCAGCGTCCACAAGGATGTTCAGCCCGCCATATTCAACGAACACAGATGAGCGGAACCGCTTGTCCTTAGCGTCAGGGGATTTGCACACATCGCATTTGCAGCCGATAATCGGAACCCCTTGCGAGGTACCGGTGCCCAAGAATGTCAGCCTTGCCTTGTCCATGATATTCGTAAATTATAGTTTTTGTAAATGTCTGAAATTGAGATCGTCTGTAAGTTTAAAAACGTGTCTGACGCCACGGATCGACTGTCAGATCGTGATGTCCTCCACCATATTCACAAGCTCTGGGTCGTAAGGCCTTTCAACGCGAATGTAGTTGCCGGTGTAGCCGCCCATCAGCCCGTCCTTGACGTCCGATTCCCACAGCACCTGCGAGCGTCTGCCACGGTTCTTCGCCACAAATTCCGAATGAAGCTCGCTGCAAAGGTACTCCAGCCTCGCCACCCACTCCGTCTTCACAGAATCCTTGACCTGATCCTTCCAACCGGCGGCCACAGTGCCAGGGCGGCGGGAATATGGAAACACATGGATGAACGCCGGCCTGATGCGGTCTCCGAGGAATGAATATGTCTCCTCGAAGAGCTCGTCCGTCTCTCCGGGTAGCCCAGCGATGACATCTATGCCGAAGAACACGAATGGTTTCGTGGAGTCCTCTGGCCGAGGGTCCATCACGGAGCGTATGTAATCTATCCTGTCAGCGAAGAACTCAGTCGTGTAGCGGCGGCCGACTCTTTTAAGGATCGTGTCCGACCCTGACTGTAAAGGAATATGAAAGTGTGGCTGGAATTTTGTGCCTGAGGCTATCCAGTCGATGATGTCTTCGGTGATGAGGTTCGGCTCGATTGACGAGATCCGGTACCGCTCGATGCCTTCCACATCGTTGAGCCGTTTCAGCAGGTCGAGGAAGCTTTCGCCTGTCGTCCTGCCGAAGTCCCCGGTGTTGACCCCCGTGATGACGATCTCCTTGAACCCGGACTCCGCTATCTTTCGGGCTTGCTCCAGCACTTCCGAAATCGAGATATTCCTTGAATTTCCCCTTGCGTAAGGCACTGTGCAGTAGGCGCAGAAGTTGTTGCATCCGTCCTGCACCTTGAGGAACGACCTCGTCCTTTCCTCCGATGAGAACGCCGCCATCGTCTCCTTCGAGATCTCCTTGTACTCCGCTGCACTCATCGGTTGCCGAGCTTTCGGTCCCTGAGCTTGTCGAAGGGCCGTGATTGCATCTGGAACAGTCGCTTCGACAGGCTCAGCGACCGAACGTGATGGCTCGTCTACCGAGGTCTGTGAGTCGCTGGTGATGGCATTGCCAGCCCTGTGGCCGCCCATGGCCACATGAATGGGTGGACCGCCGTAGGCGGGACGGGACGGAGCGCGAAGCGCGGAGGGGCTGGCAGTGTCATCACTGGCGGCGTCCTTCCCACGAAGAAGCTCCATTGTCTCGGAAACGACACGTGACTTCTCCTTGGCCCCGAACACAAGGGCTACTCCCTCAATGGCTTGAAGATCATCTCTGCGAAGCTCGGCGTAACAGCCTGTCACGATGATCCTTGCCTCAGGCGAGGTGCGGTGCATCTTGCGGATCACATTCCTGCACTTCTTCTCAGCCCTCTCGGTGACCGAGCAAGTGTTGATGAGATAGACATCGGCCTTTTCCTCCCACGGCACGACCGTGAGACCGTTTGCCACGAACCCTCTCTCGTAAGTCGAAGTCTCGGCGTAGTTCAGCTTGCAGCCGAGTGTCAGAAACGCTATCGTCATTCTAGAATTTCCAGATTGGTTCACCATACATCACAGTGACGCGGGACCAAGCACACGCCCCGTTCACAGGCGGATTCTTCTTCGAAACTCTGATTTTCAGAAAAAGAATATCATCGAATTCCTTGCGAATAGCATCCAGAATCCTTCCTGCCACGTTTTCCAGCAGGTTGGAAGGTATGGCCATCTGCTCTGCCACAATGTCATAGACCCTCCCATAGTCGATGGTCTTGCTCAGGTCATCTGACTTTACCGCCTTTTTCAGTTCGGTCTCGGCATGAAAATCCACAAGGAAAGTGTTGCCTTCCTTGCGCTCTTTCTCTAGGCAGCCGTGATAGGCGTGGAACTCCATGCCTTCAAGTTCTATTATTCCGTCGTAGTTCATATTCGTTTAATTTCAATTGTAAGGTCACTTCGACAGACTCAGTGACCGAATCGTTATTCATTTAGTCACTTCGGCAGGCTGGCTCAGTGACCGACGGTTCACTTTCCAGCCAGAAGCAGGAAGACGCATGGGCGCTTCCCGATGGCGAAAGGCGAACGCTTCCACTCTTTGACGCTTTTCGTCAGGATTGTCTCCTCCGGCAACGTGATGTCCGCAGCCACGCAAAGCCTTGTCTGGGGCTGGAGCGTCGCCAGAAGGTCTGCCAGCATCGAATCGTTACGGTAGGGTGTCTCAATGAATATCTCAGTCTGGTCTAATTGCCCGGAACGCCTCTCGATCTCCCTGATCGCTCTCCGACGCTCATCGGTCTTCGCCGGCAGGTAGCCGCAGAAAGCGAAACTTTGCCCGTTGAGTCCCGATCCCATCAGCGCGAGCATCAGTGAGGACGGCCCGACCAACGGAATGACCTTGATTCCATGAATATGGCAAAGTGCCACCAGCTGAGCCCCCGGATCCGCCACTGCCGGAAGCCCGGCCTCTGAGATCAATCCCACGTCAGTCGGTGTACCGTCCGGATCAGAGAACATATCCAGAAGCGTTTCCACATCCTTGGCCGATGAATGCTCGTTGAGCTCCCGGAGTTCAAGCTCCCCGATATGCCCTTTCAAGCCGGCTGCGGAAAGATACCTGCGCACGGTCCGGGCCTCTTCAACGACATATTTCCTAATGTCCTTGAGCCTTTCAAGGACCGGTTGCGGAATGACTTCCGTGGGATCATATTCCCCAAGAGGGGAAGGAATCAGAAAGAGTCTGCCATTTGCCATAATAAGGCAAATTTACGAATATTACCGAATTTAATTTAACTTTGTAGGAAAGAATAACACTTAAGATTTGCATGATGAGAAAGACAGTTGCATTTGTTTTGTTGGCAATCCTGATGGCTGCTCCAGTTGTGGCTAAGGACAAGGCTCCTAAGAATGAGAAAGTTAAGAACGTGATTTTGATTATCGGTGATGGAATGGGTCTAGGGGCAACGGCTTCTTGGATGATCAATCAGAACTACGGTCCGACATGCTTTGACAGAGCACAGTTCGCAGCTGTTGTCAAGACATATTCCGCCAACAGTAGGACTACCGATTCTGCAGCTGCCTCTACAGCCATTGCCACCGGGCACAAGACTAACAATAGCATGCTCGGAATGTTGCCGGACAGCACGAAGCCTTCTAGCATAGCAAAGCTTGCCAAAGATAAAGGCCTTTCGACGGGAATTGTCGTCACCTCCTATGTTTTGGACGCTACTCCCGGTGGATTTTACGCCCACGTAGGCAAGAGGGGAGAAAGAAAGCAGATTGCGGAGGACCTCATTGCCTTCAGACCAGATGTTGTCATCGGAGCTGGGCGCAAGTATTTCACTAAGGAAAAATACACGGATGAGAATTTGATTGAAAAGGCCATTGGCAAAGGCTTTACGTATGTCGAAACTCCAGAGGAATTCTATGCAACCCAAGCTACTCCGATTCTTGGCCTTCTGGATGAAGGTGCACAGATTGATGAAGCAGAAGTTGATTCGGATCTTCTTACTGAATTGGCTAAACACACATGGGACATTTTGGAGAATAACAATAAAGGATTCTTTTCGATGATAGAAGGCTCTTTGATTGATCATGCAGCTCATGCCAACAACACTGAAGAATTGCTTTGGTGGATGGAAGAATTTGATAAATTGGTCAATGCTGCTTTTGATTATGCTGACACTCATAAGGGTACACTTGTCCTTGTCACAGCCGACCATGAGACCGGAGGACTTACACTTGTGCCAGGAAGCAAGGACTTCACAAAAGGCGAAAGCGGGATTGATGTGAAATATTCCACTACCGGTCACACAGCTGCTCCTGTCATCCTATATGCCTATGGCGCATCCTCATGGAAGTTTAGTGGGGTGATTGAGAACACTGACATATTCGAAAGAATGAAAAAAACACTGATTGATAAGAAATAGAATGTTTGAAAGTATGTATTTTAGACGGATTATCTTGGTCGCTTCCGCGATCGCCCTTACCTCTTCCGTAGCGTTTTCTGCTACCGGTCCCGATTGCATCATTCCTAAACCGGTGAAAGCCGTTGTAGCCGAAGGAGAATATTCACTTAAATCAGACGGAAGTGATGTTCGCGTTCATTTCGGAGACAGACGTTTCCTGAAAGAGATCAACTCTTTGAATCTTCCCGAATTTGCGAAAAACGAAGCCTACAAGATTCAGGTCGGTAAGAAGGGAATTGACATTTTCGCCCTTACTGAAACGGGAGTTTATCGTGCAAAGACGAGCATAAATCAGATGCTGGATAAGGATTCGACGTTGGTTCAGTGTCAAATCCTTGACTACCCTCGCTTCCGCCACAGAGGACTTATGCTAGACATCTCACGTAATTTTAGAGATAAGGATTTTATCCTTAAACAGTTGGATGCCATGGCTTTGCTCAAGATGAGCACTCTCCATCTTCACCTTACTGATGATGCGGGTTGGCGTATTCAGATTGATGCCTATCCTCAATTGACCGAAAAGGCAGCATGGAGGGAAGGTCGTACTTACGAGGAGTGGATAGCAGGCGGTAAAAAATATTCTTCTCAAGGGGCACCATTAGCGTCAGGTGGCTTTCTTTCCAAAGCTGATGTAAAAGAAATTGTGGAATATGCCTCCGCACGACACATTGACGTTATTCCGGAAATCGAGCTCCCAGGGCACTCCGGAGAGGTCCTTGCGGCATACCCTGAGCTTTCATGCTTGAGTCCTGATGGTAGTGAGCATCGGTTTTCTGGAGATCTGTGTCCTGGCAAGGACAAGACTTTTGAGATGTTCGAGACAATCCTAAGTGAAGTGATAGAATTGTTCCCTTATGAATATGTCCACATAGGTGGCGATGAGGCCTCTAAACGCAATTGGAAGGAGTGCCCAGACTGCCGACACAGGATGGAGGTAGAGGGGTTGAAAGATGTGGATGAGCTTCAGAGTTATCTGGTGAACAGGGTGACAAGGTTCCTTGAGTCTAAAGGTCGTCATGCCATAGGATGGGACGAAATCCTTGATGGAGGGCTTGCAGAAGGTGCAGCAGTGATGTCGTGGAGAGGCACTAAAGGTGGAATCATTGCGGCCAGCATGGGGCACGATGTTGTGATGTCTCCTGGTGAATATTGCTACTTCGATTCCAGTCAGGACGCGCCATTCTCACAGCCTAAGTCATTTAGTGGCTATCGTCCTCTGAGTCAGGTATATTCCTTTAACCCAACGGATGGTATTGATGAGGAATATTCTAAACATATCCTTGGACTTCAAGCCAATCTTTGGTCAGAGTATGTTCCGACAGGAGAGTATATGGAATACCTGCTGTATCCTCGCGCTTTCGCTATTTCTGAGATTGGTTGGAGTCCTGAAGGGGAAAAGGACTATCCTGAGTTTAAGGCTAGAGCAGTTAGGCTTACCGAAAGGATGCTTTCCGATGGTTACAATGCTTTCAATCTGAAAAACGAGATCGGTCCGCGTCCTGAGTCTCTTGTCCAACTGGAGCACCTTGCTGCCGGAGCAAAGATCACTTACAATGGCAAGAAGTACTATCAAGGCTATTCTGCTGGTGGAGACAACGCATTGGTTGACGGCAAACTTGGTGGCTGGTTCTATAAAGACAACCGTTGGCAAGGCTTCCTATGCGATGTGGATGTCACGATTGACCTTGAATCAGTCAAGGACATCCATTATGTTGGAGCAACATTCCTTTCCCACACTTCTGCTGATGTCGGTTTCCCGATTAGGACGGAAGTTTCATTTTCAGTGGATGGGATTAACTTCACTGAGCCGGTTGTCTGCCTTCTTGAGGTCCCAGACACTGACTCTTGCGCACTCCTTCACACTTTGGGCACGGCTGTCAATGCCAAAGCTCGGTTCGTAAAGTACAAGGCGGTTCGTGATGACCTGGCTAAAAACCCTAGGCACGCCTTCATATTCATTGACGAGATTGTGGTGAATTAGAAAATAATTTAGAAAGCGTCATGCAAGATTTTCAAGCAGCGGGATTATGTTATATGTAGCCCCGCTGCTTGATTTATTCTTAAACTAGTTTTTGCAGAGCATGATTTGTTGGATGAGCCTGTCGGTTGACTGCATCCCGGACGAGCCAATCTTGCCAAGGTTCTTGATTGACTTTTCAATGTCCTTATCGATGATTCCGTCCGTTTCGCTGATGCATGTACCTCTGAGAGCGAGCACACATGACTGAACAGCGCAAGCAACTCCTGATGCAACTTTCAGAGCGCATCCGACTTTGGCTCCGTCACAGACCATTCCAGTGATGTTACCGATCATATTCTTAATCGCAGCGCAGACTTGTTCGTAACTTCCACCTCTGAGATAGACGATTCCGCAGGCAGATCCGGTTGAGGCAATCACACACCCACACAGCGCTGAGAGTTTTCCAAGGTAGCCTTTTATGTGGATGGCTACTAAGTTGCTAAGAATTAAGGCTCTGGAGAGTTGCTCGTCATCGATGTCGTATTTCAGGGCGTAGGCGATTACCGGCATGCTGACCGTTATTCCTTGATTACCACTGCCTGAATTACTCATTGCAGGAAGTTTGCAGCCAGCCATCCTCGCATCTGAAGCAGCTGCTGTCATCCCCATCGCGAAACTGATGAAATCATCTCCAAAGACCTCCTCCTGATTCTCTCGGATGGCCTTGCCGACATTCAGGCCGTAGTTTCCGTTCAATCCCTCACGGGCAAGAGCTAGATTCAAGTCTCTGTCTGCTAGAATGAATTTGATGTCCTCGAAAACAGCGTTAAGCGTGAATGAATATATCTCCTTGACAGTCAGATTATAATCCAAGGTACTCTTGACCGGAGCAGTTTCTCCGTCTCCTCCTTTCCTAAAATCTGAAGTCTTGCTGTCCTGGCCAGTTTCGACAATCCTGTCGTGGTCGTCCTCGATGATAGCCCAAGCCTTGTGATCTGCCGTGCTGACCGTCACCTTAACGTAAAGAGTCTTAGGGCTGTCAGCCACTTTAATTTTAACCTTGTCAGCGTTGACCAAGTCTTTAGCCTTTTTGACTGAGTTGTCGGTCAGATCCTTTAGAACTTCAAGCCCGTATTCACTTTTCCCGCAGACAGCTCCAAGAGCAGATGCGATGTAAAGCCCTACCATTCCCGTTCCGGGGATTCCGACTCCCATCCCGTTTTTAAGGATGTTTCCGCTCACTTCGACGTCAAGGACATATTCATTGACATCAGGTTGGATTTCCCTAAGCAGTTCAACGGCTTTGGCTGCTGCCAAGGCTACTGCTATTGGTTCTGTGCAGCCTAATGCAGGCTTGACTTCCTTATGCAGGAGTTCGATGAGTTCAGCTTCTCTTGGTGTCATGGCTTATTTGTTTAAATAGGTCATTATGCTCTTAATCAATGATTCTGTACACTTTTCATCCTTGATCACCTCTATCGGGAACCCCAGGCAGACAGTTCTGTAGCCGTTCCCCTCGAAGCATGTTCCAGCAGAGATGTTTGTGTCGGAGTAAATAAGAAAAGACTTTGCCTTGTCGCAGGACGGTACGATTCCATCGGGAGTCTCAACGTTGTAAATCACAGGATTCCTGTCCTTTTGGAAGGTGATCTCTTTTGCCTCCAAGGACAACATCTCATTGCCTTTAGGGCAGACTGTCGCGCTGCGGCTTGCATAGTTCGTCAACCACTTGTAGCCAAGAGTCTTTTCAATGAAAGCCTTTGTCGTGGCCCTATAGGCACTGTCTTTTTTGACAGGGTAGATCTCATCCCAGACATCAGTTCCGATGTTCGCTCCGGAGATAAGCACATTGCCTCCGTTTGAGGTGTAGTCAGTAATTGCTTTCTGTAGTTCTGTAGGGAACACTTGGAATCTGTCAAGAACCTTTCCTGTCCCAATGACAGTTGTAATCTGTTTTCCGCAGATGATGTCGATAGCTTTGTCTTTTGCAGCCAAGGTCATGTCTGCTGAGAATGAGGCAACACTGGACGAATGGAATGAGTAGCCGGCTGCCATGAGAGCCTTGCCATGAATCCCACAGTAGTCGAATGTGTTTCCTGCAAAGACTTTCCCTGCCTCATCGGTCCACGATGCTCCGAAACCTGGATTGTCATCGTCCAACCACGGAAGATTGCGACGGAATTGGTACTGTGGACCAATGAAGTTGATCTCTTTGCCGTATGGAACGCCTGCATCAAGGTCGGAGTTGAATCCGGCATATTCCTGAGTATCAAACCATGCTGGTGCTGAGACTCTTGTGAAGTTGTTGACCACCAGAACACTCTTCCCGTTGCCGTTTTCAGGCACGCCTACACTTAGAACTTCTGAAGGGAAGCTCTTGCCACCTTCGTTGAATGCTATGATCCTGTAGCTGTAGATGTGTCCTGGTACGATGTTGACTTCTGTTGACAAATTGTCTCCGCTTGCGTTCACTTTGTCGAGGATTCTTCCAGTGTCAAAGGCTCCGTTGTCTAGGCGTGTCTGGAGAATGTATCCCGTTGGCTCCGCTGTGGTTTCAAGAGAGTCCTCTGTGGCTTTCCAACTTAGCCTAACCTTGGATTCGTCCAAGAAAGACGTTGAGAATGAGTTGATTGGTAAAGGCTGGACAACGTACGGGCATCCATAGCGGGCACTAAGGTATTTCAGCATGCCTTTGTAGATTGCCCTGCTGACCGTGAAGCGGAAAGACGGGTCAAGACCGAACTTCATGTCTGCGAAATTCTGGTGTGAAAGGAGCTCTAGAAGCATCGCAGGCACAGTTGGAGTTCGGGATTCGCTGTAGGAACGATCCCAAAGCCCTCTTCTGCTCCATTCTGGATTGAAGCTTTTTCGTATGTCATTCACTATTTCTGTCTGAACGAAGTCCGCGTACATCCTCTGTTGAAGTCTGTCTTCACCATTGGCGAACTTGTTTTTTCCATCGCAAAGCAGAGTGTAGATTGAGAGCGTTCCGATGATCGAATCATTCATTGTCGTGCCAGCATCAGTGTGGAAGGCGAAAGAAAGATCCACAGGAATCTTCAGACCTTCAGTGTCAGGGTTGGTCCTTGAGCCTCCTGTCATCCAACCTACCCATGCCCCTCTGTTACCATAGTCGGAGGTGTAGTCGTCATCATACTTGCTAAGCAGTGTGGAATCGGCCCCAGCCCATTGCATCCAGTAGAACGCTCCTTCGGTGAAAGAAGGGAGACCTGAGGTGGAATAATCATTCACATTCTGTTCCTTGCGTCCTCTGGCAATCTTTCCCATTCCGCCACCGAACTTTACTGCATCGGCTGTAATGACCGCATTCCTTGGCACATTATAGCCTTTAGGAACGATGTTGTCAAGGACGACACCTCCATCGTTCCCTTTGTCGAACTCGAAAGTTCCAAGGTAAATCCATGTTCCACCACCCATCCGCTGGTTGACGATAAATTCGCTCTCTCCGCCAAGGTGCTTGACGGTATAGTGTGCGCATGGTGTGCTGTGCGGTAGGGTTTTATAGGAAACGTAAACAGAATATTCACCTCTTTCTGGAATGTCTGGTGTCCAGAGTGCCTCTGAGACCTTATCCCTTCGATGCTCCATGCATTCAGACTGCCTGGCAGTACCCATCCGGAATGGATTCTCGATTCCTGAATATGTGACCTTGCCATCAGCGAATCCAATGCCTGCGTCAGACCAAGTTCCAGTCTCTGAATATCTTCCCTCGATTCTAACTCCTTCCTCTCGGCCTTCCTCGAAAGCTGGATCGTTGTCAGCGATGATTTCGTTGGTTTGAGGATCCCTTTCACGAGGAGTCATGACGTAGGCTCCGGCATTTTCAAGCATAGGAATTAGGAATGGAAGAACGTAACTTTGGGTGTACATGTCTTCGACAGTGTGGAACATCGGAGCTCGTTGCCATTCCCATCTGTCTGTTTTCTCTTCGAAGTACCTGCCATGGCTCTGCCAAAGTGCAATGTTACGTCCTGTAAGTCCCTTTTCAAAAGCCTGTTCCCCGATTCTTGTCACAAATGGATGGACATTGCGTAAGTCCTTAGTCCTGAATTTGGTGTCAATAGCATTGCCATCATTTCCGACTTCCGGCATGACGTAAGATTCCAACTTGTTCTTCCCAATGAAAAGATTCCCGATGTGGTAGTCGGAACATGAAGGCGGCATCAAGTCTTTGAGCGTGTCCCTCAGCCATTTGACATCCTCGGATCTCCAAGGAAAGTCACCCATTGCAGGCGTGAAATAGAAATCAAGCCCGTAGCCTCTTCTTACGACCTTCGTGGCCTTCACTTGAGCGGAAACCTTCGTCCTTTCCGGAAGTCTGGTTTGGAGCGAATCTATAGCATCCTTGAAATCTTTTACCGTTTGCGCAGCCGCACCTGTAGAAACGGCCACTACGATTGAGACAACGGTTATTATTTTTTTGAACATTTTAGTTTATTATGTGTTTTAACTATGTGTAAATCTATTAACATCACTATGATGGATGAAATTGCAAGTGCAATCGAGTCTGCTGCGAAATCAAGAACATCGCAGCTTCTATATTCCATAAAAGACTGTCCTATTTCAGTCCCCGCAGCTATCGCGCAACCTGTCAGGAAAACAATCCCGACAGCGAGCACGGTGTGACGAGGCTTGTAAGTACGCCTTACGAAGGCAAGGAAACAAAGAAATGGGAAAGGGAAGAACATCAGGAAATGCACTATCTTGTCCATGGGAATTCCGAAAATGGAATCCTGACCGATGTTCGGCAACTCGCTGAAATGCCAAAAACAGCAATAGGCGACTGCGGCAAGATAGGCCAAGAACAATAACAGTGTGAATATGTTCCTTTTTTTCATCTCTCCGACCTTATTGCAAAATGATCTCTCCGAAGAACTCCGGTCTGTGAAAATCTGGATTCGGAATTTTGATAGGATTCCAACTTAAGAAATGAGGATGTGCGGTGAGATCGCCACACTTATAGAAATTGCCTCGGATGCTGACAGGAAGGTGATCTCTGTCTATTCCAATCAACTCGAAAGGAATCAGCATGGCGACTGTCCAGCTGAAGATTCTATCATTGATGCAAACTTCTTTCTTGTCAAGCGAGCTGTGTCGGATTACACTGGACAACAGTTCGTTAGAAAGAGGAGTCTTGTTGATCCTGCTTGTCCTTTTGGAAGCCAACAGAGAGCCGATGCAAGTCAGCTCAAAATTGTAGTAGGTCCCATCGTAAGGATCGGTGACGAAAAACTCACAGCAACTGTCCTCCCAACTGCGCCCGTTGTCTTCCATGGCCGTGGCGCGAAGATCCAATCCTCTGACATGGAACATCACAGCAAGATGTGATTTTGTACGTGCTATCGAACCGTTGCAATCCGGAGCGTATGGAGCGTCCTTTGGCCAATTGTTCTCGCAGACAGCGAATTTGGCAGCACCTTTTTCCATCGCAAGGTCTAGCTCCTGCAGATTCATCCTTTCCAGCCCTTCAATGTAAGGGACTCTTATTTGTCTGAAAACGTTCTTCATGATGTTATGTGAATATATTCGTTAATCCTCTAAAGCGCCTGCATGTCGTTGAGTTTTCGGTAGTAGCCGTTCAAGGCGAGCAACTGCTCATGCTTCCCGCGCTCCACGATGTGCCCCTCGTCCATGACGATGATTTCATCAGCGTTGCGGATTGTAGAGAGCCTGTGCGCTATCGCTATTGTGGTCCTGCTGGACATCAATCTGTCAAGGGCTTCTTGCACAATCTTTTCGGATTCGGTGTCAAGGGATGCCGTCGCCTCATCGAGAATGAGAATCGGAGGGTTCTTCAAGATTGCCCTCGCTATGCTGATTCTTTGCCTTTGGCCTCCAGACAATTTTACGCCGCGGTCTCCTATGTTGAAATTGTACCCTCCTTCTTTCTCCATGATGAAGTCATGGGCGTTGGCAATTTTCGCTGCCTCAATCACGCTCTCCATCGTTGCGTTCTCGACTCCGAAGGCTATGTTGTTGAAAATCGTGTCGTTAAAGAGAATTGACTCTTGGTTGACATTGCCTATGAGACTTCTAAGGTCTGAGATTCTAACATCCTTTATGTTTGTGCCATCAATCGTTATGGATCCTCCGGTCGGATCGTAGAATCTAGGGATGAGATCCACGAGTGTCGATTTGCCTGCTCCTGATGCACCCACAATCGCTATTGTCTTCCCTTTCGGAATCTCAAGGCTGACGTCTTCTAGAATCATCCTATGCCCGTCCGGATAACGGAAGTTCACATGGTTGAAAGACAGTTTGTCATTGAATCCGTTCAGAGTTTTCGGATGTTCTGGCTCAACGATGTCGTTCTCCGCATCCAGAATCTTGTTGATCCTCTCCATCGAAGCCATACCTTTAGGAATGGCGTATCCTGCTTTCGCGAAATCCTTGATAGGATTGATGATGCTGTAGAGAATCACCATATAATAAATGAATATCGGTGCATCGATGGTCGATTTGCCTCCGAGGATCAAAGCACCGCCAAACCATAGCACAATCATGATCAGAACCGTGCCGAGGAACTCGCTCATAGGGTGGGCGAGTGATTGGCGGATGGTAACGCGATTGCTCTTTTTCCTCATTGCCTCGGTGACATTGTCAAATCTGTCGGACATCTTCTTCTCCGCGATGAATGCCTTGATGATTCTAAGCCCTCCAAGTGTCTCCTCGACCTGCGCCATCACGTCGCTCCAAAGTTGTTGAACCTCAAGTGATTTCCTCTTAAGATTCTTTCCTACGACACCCATCACCCACATCATTAGCGGGGCGAACAGGATTGTGAAGGCCGTCATCTGCCAACTGATCACAAGCAGGGCTGCGAAGTAAAACAGGATGAGAATCGGGTTTTTGATGAGCATCTCGATTGATCCTGTGATGGAGTTCTCGACCTCCTGCACATCACCGCTCATTCTTGCGATGATATCGCCTTTTTTCTCTTCGGAGAAGAATCCTAGAGGAAGAGCAAGGATCTTGTTGTAGATGTCCATCCTGATGTTCTTCACGACACCTGTGCGGATCGGAACCATGACCGCTGAGGAACCGAAGTAACAGGCAGTTTTGAGAGCCGTCATCACGACAAGGAATATGCACAGGTACAGCAACACTGTAGAAGCCCCAACGGCTGAAATCTGCTGCTCCAGCATCCAATAGACGTTAGCCATGAATGCGTCACCGAGATCCTTGAACGGCATGTTCCAAACCTCGTCCCAAGGGGTGAATGAATATACCGTCTCATTGATCTTGAACAGGATGCGCAGAATCGGCACGATGATCGCGAACGAGAAAATGTTGAACACCGCTGACAGGATGTTAAGCACGACCGAGCCAGCGAGATATTTCTTGAATGGCGCCACATAGCGCTTAATCATTGACCAAAATTCTTTCATTGTCAGAGTATTTTTTCCAACCAGTGGAAGATAAGGAATATTCTTTTACGTAAAACTTCGTAGTCTAAGGTGTCAGCCGTGTCTCCAATCTTGTTGGTAAGCAAGGTTATTCCAGATGTGAAGACAACGCAGGTGAGTCCATTTTGCACAAAGATTTTTTGATCTCCGAACCTACTGTGGAACATTTCGGTAAAACCCTTGCTGCCGTAGTAGCTCGTGGCGATGTCCAGTCCAAGCCCTTTCCCTTCATTTGCCCTCGTGAAGTCGAAGGTGTACTGTCCTCCGCTGAGCATAATCAGGTAATCCTTCCTGTCCTCGTGAAGTGGGGCCAACGTGCTGCCTAGGATGTCCAACACTACTGTAGAATGGATTTTTTCCATTGTAATCGTCTCTCCGTTCACGGGATCTTTCAGTTTTCCATCGCGTATGTACTCCATAAGAGCCTCAGCTCCAGCCGAGTTCCTCTCTTTGGCATCGGTCGCCACGAAGATTATGTTCTTCCCGTAAGAGCGTCCCAACTCTTTCATCTTCTGAAACATCTGGGCGATGCTCAGCATTGCGACAACTCCTGATGCATTGTTATCTGCTCCGGGATATAGATTACCATCGATGACTCCATGGCTGTCATAGTGCGCACAAATGATTGTGTACATCTCCTTGACTTTGTCCCTTTTTCCTGGAAGAAAACCGAGAATATTACGTCCAACGAGGCTGTCAACCTTGAACGATCGGCTCCAACTGCCATCGAAAGGCATAAGTCCTGCACTTTCGTAACGTCTTGAAATCCAAAGCGCAGCCTCAGCAGCCCCTCGTGAGCCAGTAGCCCGCCCTTTGAAAGTAGTGTCTGTTATGAACTCAACTTGCAATTTCAAGCTTTCTGAGGATATGATCTTCTCAGCGTTTGTCCCAGATGGAACCATTCTCACGGTTGCCTGTTGCGCAAGAAGCTCATCAGTGGCTACCATGAGGAGGAAGAATATGAAAATTTTACTTAAAATCGTCTTCAAGGCACGATAAATGTTTATCTTTGCAAACGACAAAATTAGGAATTTTAAGCCTTAAAGTAAAATATATTTGTATGAAAAGGTCCGTGCTGACTCTGTTTTTCCTTTTGTGCTTCGCTTTGGCCTCCAACGCGCAGTATGATAAGGATGTGTTTAATTTCAGAGGCCGTGCGGCCCTTGCAGACGGGAAATATTCAGAAGCCATCAGTCATTTCAATGTACTCGCACGCCTTGATTCCACTGATTGTTGGACTTTTTTCTATAGAGGAATCGCGAAGTACAATTTAGGGGATCTCCGTGGAGCTCAGAATGATTTCAACACCTCTGTCCGTCTTAACCCGGTTTTTACCAACGGCTACCATTTCAGGGCAATTACTCTCAGTCGTTTCGGAAAGTATGATGAAGCCTTAAAGGACCTCCAACGGGCAATGGAGCTTCGCCCTGGACTGAATGGCCTCTATTTCAGTCGTGGAGTTACCTATTTCCTTGCCCAACAATTTGACAAAGCGGTTGAGGATTTTGATCGCTACATCAGAAAGGACCCCAAGGACCCATCAGCTTACTTGAACAGAGGCGCATCGTACCTTTTTCTGAATGACACCACTAAGGCTTTGGATGACTATAACAAGGCCATCAAATTGGATCGTTTCGATCCCGAGGGCTACATCCGTAGAGGTCGCGTCTATGCTTTGAAGAAGGACTACAAAGATGCTATTTCTGACATGAATAGGGCAATCAGTTTGGACACAACCAACACTTTTGCCTACTTCAACAGAGCGCTGATGTTCTACGACCAGAACAACTACAACGCTGCTATGAAAGATCTGAATCGTGTTCTTAGGGACGAGCCAGGCAATGCTTTGACGCTCTACAACCGAAGCCTTATCAACGCCCAGGTCGGGAACATGGAGGACGCTCTTGCGGACATGGACCATGTCATCAACATCAACCCAGAAAATGTCCTAGCATACTACAACCGAGCTTCGTATTTCGTTCAGATGGGACGGTGGTTGGATGCTCTGGATGACTATGACAAAGCCATCGAACTCTATCCTGATTTCGCTAAAGCCTATCTCAACCGCTCCTACGTAAAGAATATGCTAGGACGCACCAAGTCCTCGAAGCAGGACTACGACATAGCCCAAAAGAAAGTGCAGGAGTACCGCGCTAAAAACGCTACCGATGAAGGCTCTTTCGCTGACACGACCAAAAAGTACAGCTCCCTGATTGCGTTAGATGCTGATTTCGCAAAAAAGGATTTCGACAACGAACTTCTTCAGAATCGCGACATAAACATCCGGCTTAAGTCCTTGTACAAATTCAGCCTAGCAGCTCAGCGAGACAACCAGAACATAGCTTTGCGTCACCGTTACGAGAATCCTCTTATCGACAAGTTCATTGCTGATTCTCCGGTTACTTTGACCATTTCCAATTCCGATTCTCTTGCTAAGCCAGTGTTTGCTCATGGAATAGACGCTTCACTTTATGGAGATTCCTATCTGTCCGCTGGAAATCCTAATGTTCTTACCGAAGCAGACAGATCTTTCATCCGCGGACTATATTCAGTTCAGTCAAAGCAGTACACGACAGCTCTGAATCAGTTTGACGCTGCTGTCAATGCTGAGAGTACGGGAAAATATTCAGAGTACTACAAGGCTTTCTATCATCTGAACAGGGGAGTGCTCCGTGCTGAGATGATCGACTTCATCTCGTCCATTGAGAACAACGTCCAGACATTGACTATGGATGACAAGGGAACCACAAGGGCGCGTGTGCGAGACCAGGTGAGCAGGACTTACGACTATTCCGAGGCAATTGAGGACATGCTTGCTGCTGACAGGATCCTGCCGGGAGTTCCTTATGTCTATTTCAACCTTGGCAATCTTTACTGCCTGTCCTCCAAGTTTGTTGAGTCTGTGGACAGCTACACGAAGGCGATCAACATCTATCCTTACATGGGAGATGCCTACTACAACAGAGGTCTTGTCCTGATCTATCTGAAAGACAAGGAGAAAGGTTGCATTGATCTTTCGCGTGCCGGTGAACTTGGTGTCGGGGATGCCTACAGCGTGATCTCGAAATATTGCGAGGAGGAAACGAAGTGATGCTGAAGTTCCTAAGTCTTTCCAGCGGTAGCTGCGGCAACTGCTATTTCCTTTCGGACGGCAAGTCCGGACTTCTCATTGATGCAGGTGTGAGTGTGCGTCGTCTGAAGAAGACCTTGATGGAGCATGGGCTTGGCACGGACTCATTTCAGGCAGTTCTTGTGACCCATGACCATCTTGACCATATCCGACACCTTGGATCCTACTGCAAGCATCTGAAAAAACCGGTCTATGCCACCTCTACGCTTCATGAGGCTCTTGCACATCACACGTTTACAAGGGATTACATCACGGATTTTCGCCAGATGCTTCCTGATGGCGAGCCTTTAAGAATATGCCTGTGCGGGGAAACCCCAGAATCCGAACTTCCTCTCGTCAGCCATTTCATAGTTCCTCATGACGCCACCCAGACTGTAGGCTATTTTATTGAGTGGTCGGGGGTAAGGTTCTTCCTGATGACCGATGCCGGCAGGGTGACAGACGAAGCCATTGAATATGCCCGTAAAGCTGACGCTGTGGTCTTCGAGTCGAACTACGATTCAGGAATGCTCATTGGTGGCCCTTACACCCACGAACTTAAGATGCGAATATGCCAGGGCAACGGTCACCTGAGCAACGACGAGTGCGCCTCCGCCATCCGTCGTTTCTGGCATCCCGGCCTGAAAAACCTCTTCCTCTGCCACCTCAGCGAGAACAACAACACCCCCTCCCTCGCATTCGACTCCGCCGCCGAAGCCCTCCGATCAATCCGCATCGACACCGGCCTAACCGCCAAAGACATCACCAACCTCCAGACCCTCCCACGCACCCACGCCTCCCAGATGTTCGTGCTGTGAATTGCGATCAAGGCGGACAACGGGAAGAGACAAAGACGAATTTTGGTAACGTGCAAAATTCGTCTTTGTCTCTTCCCACTGTCTATCTGAACTCTGTGAGCGGAATTAGCTATCTGGCGCACGAGGTGTTTCTTTTGTACAGCTTCGTGAGTGGAAAACTATGTTTTACTCACGGGATGTCGGTTTGATACCTTTCGTGAGTGATTATGCCAGTTTCACGCACGGAGAGGTCTTCTATTTGATTTCTTGGTAATAAACAGGGGTAAAGCCCTCGTTCCTGCTGAAGATTCCGACGAGGTCGTGGAGAAGGATGTCGGGGCGGACCACACCGCTTTCCCAGAAATCGTTGCCGCCTTTGGCGTTGAGGCGCTTGTTGTCGTTCCAGACAACGTGCGCTGCATCTGTGCTGTCTTTGTCTGATCGACTTCTGGCGGTGGCGTTCTCTTGAATATTCATGAGGAAGTCTTCGAACAGTGGATTGACGGAAAGCAGCTGCTCCAACGTCCGGCACCAGCCGACATTCATCCAAAGATCCGCTTCCTTTGACAATGAATATGCTGCCTCGACTGAGATCTGGCCCGATACAGAACTTCCGGCCTTGGCTCCGAGAATCTCTCCGCCGGCATCCTTGAACAGAGTAGTGAGGTAACTTTCCTGACCGGGAACGAACCATTGGTCCTTGTATGGAATGTTGACCAGGATCGTTCTCTGTTTTAGAGCCTTCATTCCTGTTTCACCGGACTCGTGTTCTGCCTCGCGGGCATTCAATCTGTTTTTATCAGACGTATCGTTTGTCCTCAAACTGCTCCGGACTGAATCCCGTAGGGAAATGTAGTTCTCCGAGACGGCTTTCAGCACCGAGTCCGCTGCGGGCATATTCCCGGTCAATGCTCCGAAAAGATGTACGTAGGCCGCTCTGGCGAGAGGGTGCCGCTCCAGATGCTCGTTGACAATGAACGTCTTGATTCCCAGCGATTCAAGCTTTGAGAGAAACTGCGACTTGACGGGGGAGACTGAATATGTTAGGAGTAAATCCGGCTTCAAAGCCATGATCTTCTCGTAGTCAGGGCTTGCGTCGTAGCCGATGTCCGCCACAGTTTCGTTGTCAAGGCCGGCGGTCACGGAGGAGTCGCAGACATATTCACCGCCCGACACCCCGACGATCAACGAGTCCGCCCCGATCGCATCCAAGAACCCTATGTAGGAAGTGCTCATCACGATCAGCCGGTTCAGCGGCTTGCTGATTTCCAACGTGTCACGGCTTCCGTCAAACGGCGAGACGGAGATCAGTGAATATCCTCCCTCAGGGAGCGTTTCTATATTCAGGAATAATGGCTCGCACTCGTTGGATGCTGCCATTTCGCCACTGTTCCGCACGCAGCCGCAGACACTTGCCGCAAGCATTGCCGCAGAGAAAATATATTCGTAGATTTTCATACCATCGCAAATTTAATGGATTTTTGCTATCTTCGAAGTCTGTTCCTTGGAATTTTGCTTGCTCAGCGTCAAGGAAGAGGAAGTCTGAATATTCAGGCATCGGTTTTCTTGTGGCAGGCGAGTGAGAAACTGAGAGTATATTACAGATTATTTGTGACATTATGGGAAAATATAATTTTGACGAGATGACGGTAAGGCGCGGCACGAACTGCGTCAAGTGGGATGCCGAGAGCCCTGTAGGGCCGATTTCGGAGGATGTGATTCCGCTTTGGGTTGCGGACATGGACTTCAAGGTGGCTCCTGAGATAGTTGACGTGCTGAAAAAACGTGTCGATCAGGAGATTTTCGGGTACACCCACGTGCCTGATTCCTTCTACGATGCCGCCATCAACTGGTGGGAGCGTCGCAGAGGGTGGCGCACCGAAAAGGACTGGTACCTCTACATTCCGGGAGTTGTTCCGGCTATGTCGGTGGTTGTCAAGGCTTTGACACAGTACGAGATTGTTGATGGCGAAGTGGTCGAGAAACCGAACCGTGGCCGAGGACCTCACGGAGAACTGCCTAAGATGATCATCCAAAGTCCTGCTTACAACTGTTTCTTCTCCACAGCGAAGAACAACCTCTGCGAGCTGTCGGTCAACAAGCTTATCTACGACACTGAAGGTGATCAGGCCACGTGGTACATTGATTTCGAGGACCTTGAGAGGCGGGCCGCTGACCCGATGGCCAGGGTGCTTCTGTTCTGCAACCCTCACAACCCTTGCGGACGTGTCTGGCCTCGCGAGGATCTGGAAAGGGTGGCCGACATTTGCCGCAGGAACGGGGTGATCGTCATCAGCGACGAGATCCATTGCGAACTGGAAATGCCTGGCTATCACTTCACTCCGATGGCCTCGCTCTCGCAGGCTTCTCAGGACAACACTGTCACGATGAACTCTCCGAGCAAGTCGTTCAACATCGCTGGTCTCGGAATCTCCAACATCATCACGAACAATCCGGACTGGAAGAGACTCATAGACAGAGTCATCAACATCAACGAGCTTTGCGATGTGAATCCTTTCGGAGTCCTAGCCCTTCAGGCGGCCTACAACGAGGGCGAACCGTGGCTGAAGGAACTTAATGAATATCTTTACGGCAACTATCGCGCTCTGCTCTCGTACTTCGATGAGAACCTTCCGGAATTCCCTGTCAGCAAGTTGGAGGGAACCTACCTAGTTTGGGTCGATGTCCGCGCTTTGAACATGTCTGCGAACGACATTGAGAACAGTCTGCTTCTCAATGAGAAGGTCTGGATCAACTCCGGAGTCATGTACGGCCTAGATGGCTTCATGCGCATCAACATCGCCTGTCCTCGCGCTCGTCTCCAACAAGGCCTTGAACGCATCGCAGCTGGTTTCCATCGTCTGAGGGCATAACATTGGTCGCTGAGCTTGTCGAAGCGACAAAGCTCCTATAAGCATCCGAAAAAAGCAAAAGCCAAATTTTGCACGTTACCATAATTTGACTTTTGATTTTTCGGCTGCTATTGTATTTCTAGGACCAAGTCAAAAACCCTGTGTTAAAGAAGTAAAAATAGTATGTACCTTTGTGGAAACATAACAAAAGGTATATGAATATGTTATCATTGTCTGTTCTTCAAGGTCTGGCGGGTTATTGGCTCTGCCTTGTTGGCTGAATTTTGTTTTTACAGCAAACGTCAAAGTCAACACTGCCGGCCAAAGAGGTTGTTTGCTGATGGCATGCCTCCGGTTGATTCAACGGCTGATGCTAAAGCAAACGTTAGCTTTGTGTTGTTTGCTGATGGCATGCCTCCGGTTGATTCAACAGTTTGTCCATAGAAAGCCTTGTTGGCCGGGGAAAAA